>Ga0310836_100038_pt1 | contig 229319 bp, 233 predicted proteins | sample SM_ome_4_FD_201310 | JGI IMG/M metagenome (GOLD analysis project Ga0310836, IMG submission 201310) | Sorghum-adapted microbial communities enriched on stacked mutant (SM) sorghum from Joint BioEnergy Institute, Emeryville, California... ... | reverse complement strand
CGTAGCCGTGCAGTTGCTTTTTGCGCAACTAATTTCCCCAACAATCCTCGCAACCCCTGGAACGTATCCGGCACGCATAAACGTAATGGGCGATCCGGCATGCGAAAGGCGAGGACGAGTTTGCGGCCAGGCAAAGTCAAAAAGTACGCGTCGGTTGCCGACAGAGTCAGGCAGAAGCCGGAAAACGAAACGGACCGGATCTCGAGTTGGACCGTAAAGGACACGGACAAGGCACGAACGGGAACTAGAGGTGCAACCGAGAAACAACGGAGAGGAAACGGATGAATCCAGACAGGAGCCGGATCGGACCCCGGTCGGAACTGGATGGGACACGGACAGAACACGAACTAGACAGAACCGGGCAAAACGAAACGGAACCGAACAGGACGATCCTGCGCAACAGACGAGCCTGAGCGGACGGGATACCGGGAAAAAGGCGGATTGCGCCCGATACGGGGGAGTTAAGGTAAAATCTCGGACGAAGAACGGATGCCGCTTGAGCGACCGCGCGCCACATGTTCCGGCGGCTTGCGAGGCGGCGGCAGAGAAGGGACAAGGGGCGGTCCTTCTTAATAGTGAACCTCCAATCTCACTTTTAAGGTGATGGTTGGAGGTTCATTGTTCTTATATGGGGACAGGTTTTCCGGGTCAAACCGAATGCCCGGCGCTTGCGCCGCTCTCCGTCCGGGCGGTCAACTCCGACAAGGCGAACAGCAGCACGAGGAAAGAGGCGATGCCGAACGGCAGGTTGACGTAGAAGCACCAGCGCCAGCTTAAATCGTCGGCAATCAGCGTGCCGATTGAGGCCCGGCGACGGACGACAGGCCGAAGACCGCGCCCATGACGCCGGACAGCTTGGCGGCATGCTTCGGATCGGCGAACAGGGTGAAAATAATCGAAAAGGCGATCGGCATGATCGAACCGGAGCCGATGCCCTGAACGACCCGGAACGCGATATATCGAGTCAATATATGGTTTTTGGGCTGGCAAAAACGGTTTTTGCGGACGGGCGATAGGCGTTTTGTTGTTTTGAAGCGCAATAAGCCATAAAAAAACCGCCTACCGCCGCGAAGGGCGGGAGGCGGTTTTGCGCCTTTTAGCTCGAAGGATGAAATGCGGTTTGGCGCTTTTCGGCTTAAGTACAAAATGCGGTTTGCGCCTTTCGGCTTTACCGCACGGACATCAGGACCGGGAACGAATCTCCTGCCGCATGAACGTAACGTAGGAAGCGGCGAACACCAGCGCCGTTTCGGCGACGATCGCCGTCACCTGGGGCCAGATGAGCAGAAGGCTCTGCCCGAACGAGAGTGGCGCGTTGACGGCCAAGTACGCCTGATCCTGGGTGATAAACGGGTTCAGCGTTCTGACGTCGGGCAGCAGCAGCGTCGACGCCGCTTCCTGGAACAGGTACGCCGGCGACAGCCGCGACAGGAGCAGCAGGTTGTTTTGCTGGTCGATGTAGGCCTTCGAGTCCGTCAAATCGCCGGGCAGCGTCAAGTTGCCGATCAGGTTGACGATCATGCCGTAAAAGACCAGAAAGAAAATCCAGACCGCGATCCCGGACAGAGCGGACGTCGCCGACTGGCGGAAGCGGACCGAGAAGAAAATCGACAGGTTCAGCCACATGCCGACGTAGATGGTCGTGATGACCAAGGCGACGAAGACGCGCCAGAATTCCTCGGGCGTCGGCGGGAAGCCGATCGTGAACAGTCCCATCCCCATCACCAGAAAGCCCAGCGAGAAGATGACGACGGCGATCAGCAGCAAGCCCGCGACAAACTTGGCGACGAGGAAATCGTCGCGGTAGATCGGCTGCGACATCAGGCGGCTGAGCGTCCCTTTGTTGCGTTCGGAGTTGACCGCATCGAAGCCGAGCGCGATTCCGATCAGCGGCGCCAGAAACGACAAGAACGTCAGGAAGTTGGGCAGCGAGCCGTCCGATTCGGTAAACATGCGGAGAAACAGGAACGTCTCGCCGATGGACGAGTTGTTCGAGTTGTTCGCGCTGTTCGTGCCGTTTTTGAGCGCGGTAACCGCCGCATAGATGGAGCCGATGCAGGCGAGCGTGACGATCGACAGCAAGATGATAAAACGCCAGCTTCGGATATGGTCGCCGAATTCCTTCTGGACCATGACCCAAAACGGCGAAAGCGTTCGGGAGCCGGACTGCGTTTCGGCTTTGGCCGGACTGCGGCCGTCCGATCGCGAACGGAGCAGGCCGGTCCAAGAGGTGCGAAGCTTCTCAATCCACGCGCTCACGGCTTTCCCCTCCTTCGAAATAGCGGTGGTAAATATCGTCGAGTCCGTAGCGAACCGGCCTCAGTCCGTACAGCGAGGCGCCGTGCCCGACAACGGTTGAGGCCAGTTGCGGCGTAACGTCCGAGCCGCTGATGACGCGCACGGTAACGTATTTGCCTCCCGCCGCGGACGCGTTTGCGGGCGCAGCGCCGCCGGTCAAGGCGTCGGATTCGGTCAGGCCGACCTCTATGACCGTGTCGATCCGCTTCAGCGCTTCCTCCAATTCGGGGCTCCAGCCCGCCAGATCCATCTCGACTTTGTAGTTCGCCTTCGTCTCCAACTGGCGGGTCAGCTCGTCAAGATCGCCGACCGCGATGAGCTGGCCTCTGACGAAGATGCCGACCCGGTCGCAGATTTGCTGCACCTGATGCAGATGGTGCGAAGACAGCAATACGGTCAGCCCTTCGTTGCGGCTCAAATCCCGGATCAGCACGAGCAGCTCCCGCACCCCTTCGGGGTCGATGCCGAGCGTCGGTTCGTCGAGGATAATGACTTCCGGCTTCTTGATCAGGACGTCGGCAAGGCCGAGCCGCTGCCGCATCCCGCGGGAATAGGCGCCAACCTTTTTGTGGGCGGCCGCCTCCAGTCCGACCCGCTTCAACAGCTCGAGCGCGCGCTCGCGCGCTTCCTTCTCCGGAATGAGGTTGAGCCGGGCCGTATAGATCAGGTTGTCAAGCCCGGAGCGGTCCTCGTAAAAGCCGACGTCGTCGGGCATATAACCGACGCGGCGCTTGACCTGCATCGGGTTGCGCGTGGCGTCGACGCCGCAGACGGTCGCCGTTCCCGAATCGGGCTCCGTCAGCCCGAGCATCATCAGGATCGTCGTCGTCTTGCCGGCGCCGTTCGGTCCGAGCAGACCGAAGATCTCTCCCGGGCGAATCGAGAGATCAAGCTTGTTTACGGCCGTAAAATCGCCGTATTTTTTCGTGAGCTGCGCCAGTTCGATGACGGGTTCCACCACCGGTTATCTCCTCCCGTATTTGCGGAACAGGGCGTAAATGCCCGCGAATACCGCAATGATAATGACGACGCCAACCCAGCCCCACAGGACGGACGTCTTGACCGTGACGCGAATGGCGGCTTCGGCCGTTTTCTCCGTGGACTGGGCGGTCATGCCGACCACGTAGTCGCCGGTAATCGAGCTTTTGGCGGATTTGATCGTGGCGGTAACCGGAACGGATTGGCCCGCCTTCAGCGAAGCGATGGTCTTCGGCTCGAACGTCACTTCCCAATCGGTCGGCGTCGTCGCCGTCAGGCTGACGTTGCTGAGGTCGGACGTGCCGGTGTTCTTCACGACCAGTTCCAGGTTGCGCGTGCCGCCGGCCGTAAGGCTCGTGCTGAGGCGCTCGTCGGAAGTCGTCAGTTGCAAGTCGTACGTGCCGGTAATGACCGCTTCCAGCGTCGCTTCGGCCGTCGTGCTGTTGTTCGTGGCGCGTACCGGGATTTTGTAGGTATCGGCTTTCGCGCTTTGCGCAGGCGTGATCTCAAGGGTGATGGATGTCGACGAGTTGGCGTCGACTTCGACGGCCGTCACGCTGTTGCCGCCGACCTTGAACGTCGCGGACCAGCCGGCGGGCGTTTCCGCCGAGAGCGCGTAGTTTTGCTTGTTTGCCGTCCGGTTGTTCAGCGTCAGGCTGTAGGTGAACGTCGAATCGGTATGGCCTTGCATGTTCACCTGATCGGTCGTCAGTTCGGATTTGTACGTGCCCTGCTCCGTTACGTTGATTTTCAAGCTGACCGAACCGAACGTTCCGGCGTTTACTTTGAAAAGATAGTCGCCTTTGTTCACTTCGTACGGGACGGTGATGGACAGGTTGACCGACTGCTCGTCCTGCGGCTTCACCGCGATTTGGCGAATCGGATGGCCGCCCGCGGTCAGCTCCGCCGTCCAGTCCGTGCCGCCCTTGTCGACCGAAAGGTCCGCGATTTGGATCGAATCGGTACCGTTCAGCAAATCGATGTCGTAGCTGATCGTTTCCCCCGGCGCGGCGGACAGGCTCGTATAAGGCGTGTAAATCTTGACCCCGCTTACGGCGAAGGCGGGCGCGGAGAAAGCGAGCAGGCTGATGCACAGCAGCACGGCGATCCCCGCCATCCGTTTGGTTCCGGTTTTGAACAAGTTGATCATGGCATTCGACCCCTCCCGAGGCTGTAATATTTTTTCATTGGGTATACGCGCCGAAACGGCGATCGGATTTAAGTCGGCCCTTGGCCGGCAGATAAAAATTTGATTAAAAACAGCTTAAAGGGAGGTAAAAATAGATCGGGCGACATTTTCAAAAAAAATCGTTTCTGCTATGAATGAAGTAGCGAACAGAAATAACGGGGGAGCGAAATGGAAACGATCGGGAATGCATCGGCTTCCGGGCTGGCGCAGTGCCTGCGGGAGATGAGCGAAGGCTCGCTGGAGGCGTTTGACCGTTTTTACGCTTCGGCCGTGCCTCTGATCCTGCCGATCGCGCTGAAGCTGCTCGGGGACCGGATGGAAGCGGAAGACGTGTGCCACGACGTGCTGCTTGCGGTCATCTCGCATCCGGACAAGTACGATCCGGCCCGGGGTTCGGTCGAGGCGTGGCTCGGCGTGCAGACCAAAAGCCGCAGCCTGGACCGGCTGCGCCGCAAAAAGAAGGTTCTGCTGCAGGAGCGGGTCGGCATGGAGGAAAAAAGCGAAAGCGCGCGCAACCGTTCGCCCGAAGAGACGGTGCTGTCCAAGCTGGAAGGAGAAGCGCTGCGCCGAGCGCTGCAGGACTTGCCCGGCATGCAGCGGAGAACGCTGGCCGAGGCGTATTTCGCCTCGCGCAGCCAGAGCGAACTGGCCGAGGCGTGGCAGGTGCCGCTCGGCACGGTCAAGTCGCGGATGCGCTACGGGCTCAACCATCTGAAACGGTCGCTGATCAAAATGGGCTGGGCGGAATCGGAGGGGAGGGCTTGCGATGGACAACCGGAAATGCGGAGTGCCGGAGGAAAGCTGGATTGATTATCATCTCGGGCGGTTGGCGCCGGCGCATAAGGCGGCGCTGGAGAGCCATCGCGAGACTTGTCCGGATTGCGCCGCCTGCTGCGAGGAATGGAGCCGGCTGCTCAGCCGGACGCCCGGACCCGAGCCGTCGCTGCGTCCGTGGCAAAGGCGCCTCTTGCGGACGGCCGTGCGGTGGCGCGGCCTAAAGGCGAAGCTGAAGCCCGGCTTCCGGCTGAAGCGGCCCGTCGGCGTGACGGCGATGCTGGGCGCCGCGATCCTGACCTGTGCGGTCTTGCTGCTGCATTTGCCGAAACAGGACCCAAAACTGCTCGACTCCCAGCGCTATGCGCAGCAGCACGTGCCAAGCGGCGAAGCGGTGATGAACCGGCCGGATACGGTGATGTACAGATCGGGAACGGGAATCGGGGCGGCGCATGCGCCCTTGACGGGAGGAACGACGCAGACGGTATGGATTAACGTGCGGACCCGGGAGGTGTTCCTGCTGCTGGACGGCATGTTGCCGTCGGATAAGCTGGACGTGCAGGCCTGGGCCCTGATTCAGGGGCGGAAAGCGAATTTGGGCGTGCTGGAATTCAACGAGAACCACGCGCATCTGTACAGCAGGGGCGTTCGGCCCGAGCTGTGGGAGGCGATCGCGCTCACGATCGAGCCCAAGGGCGGAAGCGAATCCCCTACGGCGCCGGATGCGGCGGTGGTCGCTTATTTGCCGATGCCGTAACCTTTTGCCGCCTCACGGTTGCGGGCGGGAGAAGCGGATGCCGACAGCCAGTCGGCGAGCCGGGTTTCCCGGCCGTTTTGCCGCTTGGCCTGGCGGAGGGCATGCCGCACCTCCCACGCTTTGCCTACCCAATGAACGCGGTCCTGCGCCGTGTAACGCTTCAGCATAGCCATTCCTCCTGTACTTTGCCCGAACGGGAATAGGGGGCCAAAGGCAAATCGGCTTGCATTCCGTCGGACATGCCTTTATGTTGAAACTATGACGTTTTGCGCATTTTCATGACAGGAGGATATGGACAAATGGATCGAACGGATGCGAAGCGACATCCTTTTTATGAGGAAACGATAGAAACAAAGCCGATCTTCGAAGGACGAATGATCTCGCTGCAGGTGGATACGGTGCGGCTGCCGAACGGCGAAACCGCGACAAGGGAAATCGTCCGCCATCCGGGAGCGGTTGCCGTGTTCGCCTTGCTGGAGGGCAAGATGCTCGTCGTGGAGCAGTTCCGCAAGCCGCTTGAGCGGGTCGAGGTGGAAATTCCCGCCGGCAAGCTGGAACCGGGCGAGGATCCGGAGCAGGCCGCGCTGCGCGAGCTGGAGGAGGAGACCGGCTACCGGGCGAAGTCCATCCGGCATCTGCAGTCGTTTGCGACCGCGCCGGGCTTTACGGAAGAGGTCATCCATTTGTACTACACGGACGAGCTTACGCCCGGTAAAGTTCATCTGGATGCGGAAGAATTTCTGACCTGCGAAGCGATTACGCTGGAGCAGGCCGAAGCCTACATCCGCGAAGGCCGGATTTACGACGCCAAAACGCTGCTTGCCGTGCAGATGTGGCGCCTCAAGTCGCTGACGGGAGCGTTCTGAAGTGGCGGGATTAAGACGCGTCTTTGCCGATCTGCACGTGCACATCGGCAGCAGCGAGTCCGGCGACGCCGTCAAAATCAGCGCCAGCCGGAACCTGACGTTCCGCTCGATCGCGCAGGAAGCGTCGGAGCGCAAGGGAATCGAGCTGGTGGGCGTGATCGACTGCCATTCTCCGCCGGTGCAGGAGGATATCGCCCGCTGTCTCGACAGCGGCGAAATGGAGGAGCTTGAAGGCGGAGGCATCCGCTACCGCCGGACGGTCATTCTGCTCGGCTGCGAGCTCGAGATTCGGGAGCCCGGGGGCGGTCCGTTTCACCTGCTGGCGTTTTTGCCGACTTTCCGGGCGATGAAGGAATGGACCGAATGGCTGCGGCCGCGCACGGCCAACGTCAGGCTCAGCTCCCAGCGCGTTCGCGCGAGCGCGCGGGAAGTGCAGGCCGAGCTGATCGCGCGGGGCGGGAAGCTGGTTCCGGCGCATGTGTTTACGCCGCACCGGGGGCTGCTCGGCTGCGCGGCCGACCGGCTCGGCGCAAGGCTCGATCCCGGCGGCATCGCCGCCGTCGAGCTGGGCCTGAGCGCCGACAGCGACATGGCGGGCAGGCTGTCCGAGCTGGACCGCTATGCCTTCCTGACCAATTCCGACGCCCATTCCACCCGGATGATCGGCCGGGAATGCAACGAGCTGATGCTCAAGGAGCCTTCGTTCGCCGAATGGGCCATGGCGCTTTCCGGCGAGGGAGGGCGCCGCATTGCGGCCAATATCGGCCTGCATCCGCTGCTCGGCAAGTACCACGGTACGCAGTGCGCCTCCTGCCGAAGGCCGCTGCGGAAGGAGGAGGAGTCCGCCGACGCCTGCCCCGGCTGCGGAAGCAAACGGCTGATCCGGGGCGTAGCCGGCCGCATCGACCGGCTCGCCGACAGGGAAGCGGCGGTCCATCCGCCGCACCGCCCTCCGTACCGCCGCCAGGTTCCGCTCTCCTTCTTTCCGGGGCTCGGTCCCCGCACGTTGGACAAGCTGCTGGACGCTTTCGGCACCGAGATGAACATTTTGCATCTGGTCCCCGAGGATCGTCTTGCCGCCGTTGCGGGCGAAGCGATCGCCTCGCGCATCGTGCGGGCCCGAAGCGGCGACATCGACCTTGCCCCGGGCGCCGGAGGAACCTACGGCAAAGTCCGCGACGCATAAACCTTCCTTGTCCGACATACACATTAACACCAGCAAGGGTCGTCCAGGATGGGGAGGGAGCTTGGGTGAGCGTTCGTCCGTGGAGCCTGTCGGCGCGCGACAACCTGAACTTGTATGTGTTTATCGGCGTGCTGATGCTGACCGGCGCCGTATTCGGCGCGCTGCTCGTCAACGCGCTGACGTTCGAGCAGCAGCAGGGACTGGCGGACGAGCTGAACGCGTATTTGGCGAAGGTGGGAGATCCTTTGTCCTTGCAGGCCGGCGCGGCTTTTTGGGACCGGTTCGGCCTTTATTTCAAATGGCTCGGCTTGATCTGGCTGCTCGGGCTTTCCGTCATCGGGCTGCCGCTTGTGCTTGCGCTCGACTTTATGAAGGGCATGCTGATCGGCTTCACGGTCGGGTCGATCGTCCGGCAGCTGGAATGGAAGGGCGTCGCGGTCTCGCTTGCCGCCATAGCGCCGCAAAACGCGATCGTCGTCCCCGCGCTCATGATCGCCAGCGTTTCGGCTTCGCGCTTCGCCTACTACATCGTCCGCGAACGGCTGTTCCGGAAAAAAGGCAAGCTGCTTCCTCCGTTTCTGCAGCATACGGCCGTCGCGCTGATCATGCTGCTGCTGCTCGGCTGTGCGGCGCTGTACGAAGCGTACCTGTCCCCGATGCTGCTCGAACGCCTGACGGCAATCGTTCCGTCCGGAGCGGAAAGCGTTCCGCGTTAGCGCGAAAGATGCGGAAGGCGGGCGATTCGTGCGGAATCCGCGCGAGGAAAGTTTGACTTCGCCAAGGGCCTCCCCCTATAATGGTAGCAAGTGCGCCGTTCGGCTGTAGGGGGAGAGACGATGGAAGCCCGAATTGAGAAAGTGAAACAACAACTGCAAGCGCAGGGCTACAAATTGACTCCGCAGCGGGAAGCGACTGTCCGGGTGCTCCTAGAGAACGAAGAAGACCATCTCAGCGCGGAAGACGTTTTTATGCTTGTAAAGGAAATTGCGCCCGAGATCGGCCTTGCCACGGTATATCGCACGCTGGAACTGTTGAGCGAAATGCATATCGTGGAAAAGCTGAATTTTGGCGACGGGGTTGCCCGTTACGATTTGCGCGCGGAGACGAACAAGCACCATCATCACCACTTGATTTGCGTGCAGTGCGGTTCCATGTCGGAGATTATGGACGACTGGCTGACCCCCCTGGAGGAACGGCTGGAGAAGGAGTACGGTTTTACGGTTCTCGACCACCGTCTCGATTTTCAGGGCGTCTGCGCCAAGTGCAACGAAAAGCTGAAAGAACAGGAGGCTGGCGGCAACTCGGAGGACAAGGTTTCTTCCGAGGTGTGAGCGGCCGGGGGATGCGGCAAAAGCGCCGAAAGCGCATGCGGCATCCCTTTTAAATTTTACAGCAGCTTTCGGATGTCGCGCTCGATCCGCTCGGGCTTGACGATCGGGGAGTACCGCTTGACGATCCGGCCTTGCCGGTCGACGAGAAACTTCGTGAAATTCCATTTGATCGGCTTGGACCCGAGGAAACCCGGGGCCTGTTCCTTCAAATACCGGTAAAGCGGATGGGCGTCCGGGCCGTTGACGTCGATTTTCGCGAACAAAGGAAACGTCACGCCGTGGTTGATTTGGCACGTTTCCAAAATCTGCGCATTGTTCCCGGGCTCCTGGTTTTTGAACTGGTTGCACGGAAAGCCCAGCACGGCAAGCCCTTTGTCCGCATACTGCTCGTGAAGCTTCTGCAGGCCTTGAAATTGCGGCGCGAATCCGCATTGCGTGGCGGTGTTTACGATCAGAAGCACTTGGCCTTCGTATTTCGCCAGCTTTTCCGGTTCGCCGCGAATCGTCCGGACTTCGAAGTCGTAAATCGACATGGTTTCCCTCCCCTAAAGAATATGATACAATAAAATTGTATAAAATTAAATTGGAAAGTCAAGAGCCGCCGGCGGGGACCGCCGAGGCTCCGCCATGCGGCTTTGCCATGCGTTCGGGAGGCAGAAATGAAACAGGATGAGCTTCTGAAGCTGGACAACCAGCTTTGTTTTGCGGTTTACGCGTGCACGAGGGAAATCACGAAGCTGTATACCCCTTTGCTGAAAGAACTGGGCCTCACGTATACCCAATACGTAACGCTGTTGGCTTTGTGGGAAAAGGACCGGGTCAGCGTAAAGGAGCTCGGTCAGCGCCTGTACCTGGATTCGGGGACGCTCACCCCGCTGCTCAAAAAGCTGGAATCCCAAGGCTTGGTCGCGAGAACGCGCGACAGCCGGGATGAGCGCAACGTGCTCATCTCCTTGACGGACGAAGGCAGGAAGCTGAAAGAGAAGGCCTGCGGCATTCCCATGGCGATCGTCCGCCAATTGGGCCTTTCGGCGGAGGAGGCGGAGAAGCTTCGGGATGATTTGGCGGATTTGTTGAACAAAATCCAGCTTCGCCATCAGCCGACCTGAAGCCCGCTGCCGCAAACCGGCCCGGATCCGGCCGGCGGGCCAAGCGGCTGCACGAGAGCGGGTTCGGGCCTTTGAACAGGCGCCTCCATGACGCTTTTAGGCGTCGGAGGCGTTTTTGCTGCGCGCCGGCTTGGCGAAACGACGGCCCGGCTGCTCCGATATCGCCGAAGTCTTCCGCTTGAAGCGCGTTGAGCGCGGACGCTTGGTCTAGTCTTTCTCCCGCTTACATACGGTTGTACTAAAGCAAACCGGAGGGGAGGCGGACAGGTTGAAGGGAATTTCAAGCAGATGGGCGGAACGTCTGCAATTTACGCTCCTTTTTCTCGTCTTGACCGTGCTTATGCATCATTTGTTCGGTTGGATTCACACTTGGCTTTCGCCGGTCGATCCGTACAAAATTCCCGAAGGCGGGGCGGCCAAAGTTTTCCGGGCGGGAGGCGAAGAGGCCGGAACGTCGCCGGCGGATCGCCTCAAGCTGTTTTTTTGGCTGGGGGAATAGAGGGGGAAGGATTCCGCCTTCGGATGTGGAATAAAACACATTGCCGTCATGAACAACGGAAAGGATAACGGGGGATGCAAAACGAAATCGAAGCCTTTATCGGGGATTTGCAGGGAAGGGGATTGGCGGCCAATACGCTCGACGGGTACGGGAGGGATTTGCGCGATCTCGCCGGCGCGCTCAAGGCGCAAGGGATCGCCGACATTCGGGAGGTTCGTCCTTACCACTTGGCGGGCTATTTGCAAAAGCTTCGCGGACAAGCCCGCTCCAATGCGACGCTCTCGAGAAGAGTCGTGTCGATCCGGGCTTTTTTCCATTATCTGCAGTTGACAAAACGAATCGGGGAAAATCCCGCCCTGTCGCTGGAAGCGCCGAAGACGGAGCGGAAAGCGCCGCAGGTGCTCCCGGTGCATGAGGTGGAGAAGCTTCTCGAAGCGCCCCGGACGGACCATCCGGGCGGCATTCGCGACCGGGCGATGCTCGAGCTGCTGTATGCGTGCGGGTTGAGGGTGTCCGAACTGCTTGCGCTGAACGTGGAACATATCCGTCTTGACTTCGGATTTATCGTATGCGTCGGTCCGGGAGGCCGGGAGCGCATGGTGCCGATCGGTCCTGTCTGCGCGGAGTGGATGGCCAAATACTTGACGGAGGCGCGCCCGCAGCTGGTGCGGGAAGGCTCCGCCGAAACGGCTTTGTTCCTGAACCGTCTCGGCGGCCGAATGACGCGGCAGGGCTGCTGGAAGCTGATCAAGAAGATGGCGCGGGAAGCCGGCATTCAATCGGAGTTTACTCCGCATACGCTTCGGCATTCGTTTGCCGCGCATCTGCTTGCGGGCGGTGCGGATTTGCGCGCGGTGCAGGAGATGATGGGGCATGCCGATCCGGCCACTACGCAGCTTTATCAGCCGGCGGCCCGAATCCGGATCAAGGAAGAATACGAGCGTGCCCATCCTAGGGGCGCCGGATCTAAACAAGGGGGTAGAAACAGATGACGTTTCGACGCGTTGCCGTCATCGTGCTGGACAGCGTCGGCATCGGGGCGCTGCCCGACGCGGGCGCCTACGGGGATGCCGGAGCCAATACGCTCGGGCATATCGCGGAGCGGGTGCGCGACCTGCAGCTTCCGAATCTTCGCCGGCTGGGCCTGGCGAACATCGCCCCGATCGCCGATTGGGAGCCGGAGGCGCAGCCGACCGCCTGCTACGGCAAAATGGCCGAAATCTCGGCCGGCAAAGATACGATGACCGGACACTGGGAACTGATGGGGCTGAAAATCGAGACGCCGTTCCGGACGTTTCCGAACGGATTTCCGGACGCGCTGATCGCGAAGTTCGAAGCCGAAACGGGCCGTTCGGTCATCGGCAACAAGGCGGCTTCGGGCACGGAAATTCTGGAAGAGCTCGGGGAGGAGCAGATGCGCAGCGGCTCCTGGATCGTCTATACGTCCGCGGACAGCGTGTTCCAGATCGCCGCGCACGAGGACGTCATCCCGCTGGACGAGCTGTACAGCGCCTGCCGCACGGCGCGCAGGCTGACGATGCACGAGCCCTACACGGTCGGCCGGGTCATCGCCAGGCCGTTCGTGGGCAAGCGGGGCGCGTTCGTCCGGACGCCGAACCGGCACGACTACGCGATCAAGCCGCCGCAGCCGACGGTTCTGAACGCGCTCCAAAAGGGCGGCTACGACGTGATTGCGGTCGGCAAAATCAACGATATTTTCAGCGGAGAAGGCATTACGCGGGCCATTCCGACCAAAAGCAACGCGCACGGCATCGACGTCACGGTCCAAGAGCTGGCCAAGGATTTTCGTGGGCTGCTGTTTACGAATCTGGTCGATTTCGATTCGCTTTACGGACATCGCCGCGACCCGGTCGGCTACGCCCGCGCGCTGGAGGAGTTCGACCGCGCCGTGCCGGCGCTGCTCGAGCGGCTGGGCGACGACGATTTGCTCGTCATTACCGCCGACCACGGCAACGATCCCGTACATACGGGCACGGACCATACGCGGGAATACGTGCCGCTTCTGGCCTTCAGTCCGGCCGTCCGTTCGCCCCGCAGCCTGGGCGTCCGCCGCACGTACGCGGATCTGGCCGCCACGATCGCGGCCAATTTTAGCGTCACGGCTCCCGCATACGGCGACAGCTTTTTGAACGATATTCGATAAATAAGGGAGAGAGCCATAGGATGAGGTATTCCACGAAAAGCGTCGTCGACGAATCGGCGGCCTACATCGCGAAGCTCACCCCGCTCAAGCCTGAAATCGGCCTTATTCTCGGCTCGGGGCTCGGCGTGATCGGCGATGATATGGAGGACGCGGTTACGATTCCATACGGCGATATCCCGCATTTTCCGGTGTCGACCGTGGAAGGGCATGCGGGAGAGCTGGTGATCGGCAAGCTGCAGGGGCGCGCCGTGGCCTTGATGCGGGGGCGGTTCCATATGTACGAAGGCTACGAGCCGGAGCGCACCGCGCTGCCGGTCCGCGTGATGAAGGAACTGGGCGTCCGGACGCTGCTTGTGACTAACGCGGCGGGCGGCGTCAATTTGTCGTATAAGCCGGGCGATCTGATGATCATCTCCGATCATCTCAATTTGACGGGGCGCAATCCGCTGGTCGGGCCGAACGACAACGCGCTCGGGGTGCGGTTTCCGGACATGTCCGACGCCTACGCCCGCAGGCTCCGGGAGATCGCCAAGGAGACGGCTGCGGAGCTGAACATTCCGGTGCAGGAAGGCGTGTATGCCGGGCTGCTCGGCCCCAACTACGAGACGCCGGCGGAAATCCGCATGCTCCGGGTGCTCGGCGCCGACGCGGTCGGCATGTCGACGGTATCCGAGGTCATCGTGGCCAAGCATGCCGGATTGGACGTGCTGGGCATTTCCTGCATCAGCAACATGGCGGCGGGCATTCTCGACCAGCCGCTGTCGCACGAAGAAGTGATGGAGACGACGGAGCGGGTCAAGTCCCGGTTCATCCAGCTTGTCATGGCGCTGCTGCCGAAGCTGTGACGCGGACGCCGTTTCGATGCCGGACGCAGGGTCCGGCGTTTCGTTCACGTTTAACCGACGGGTTTTACACGCTGCCGAAGGAGGCGAAAGCGCATGCGCATGGTGGATGTCATTCGGAAAAAAAGATCGGGCGCCGAGCTGTCGCGCGAGGAAATCCGGTTCGTGGTCGAAGGGGTCGTGTCGGGCGCCATTCCGGATTACCAGACGTCGGCTTGGCTGATGGCGGTTTGCTTCGCCGGGATGAGCGACCGCGAGACGGCCGAGCTGACGCTCGCCATGGCCGATTCGGGGGACCGGGTCGATCTGTCGGCCATCCGCGGCGTCAAGGTGGACAAGCATAGTACCGGCGGCGTCGGAGACAAAGCGACCTTAATTCTGGGCCCCATGGTCGCCGCCTGCGGCGTGCCGGTCGCGAAGATGAGCGGGCGCGGACTCGGCCATACCGGCGGCACGATCGACAAACTGGAAGCGATCCCCGGCTTTCGCACCGAGCTCGACCGCGAGCGGTTCTTCGCGCAGGTGAATGAAATCGGCGTTTCCGTCATCGGCCAGAGCGGCAACATCGCGCCGGCGGACAAGAAGCTGTACGCCCTGCGGGACGTCACCGGAACGGTCGAGTCGATTCCGCTGATCGCCAGTTCCGTCATGAGCAAAAAAATCGCGGCCGGAGCCGATGCGATATTGCTCGACGTCAAGTTCGGCAGCGGCGCCTTCATGAAGACGCCGGAAGACGCCAGAGAGCTGGCGCGGGCGATGGTCGCCATCGGCCGGGAGGTCGGCCGGCGAACGGTGGCGGCGATTACCGATATGGATCAGCCGCTCGGCCGCGCCGTCGGCAACGCGCTGGAGGTGCGGGAGGCGATCGGCGTGCTGCGCGGCGAAGGACCGGACGATCTGCGCGAGCTGTGCCTCGAACTGGGCGGACATATGCTGGTGCTGGGCGGCCAAGCGGAAGACGCGGCCGGCGCCCGCCGGCGGCTCGAGGCGGCTCTCGCTTCGGGCGCGGCACTTGAGAAGTTCGCCGCTCTCGTCAAGGCGCAGGGCGGCGACCCGGCGGTGGCGGAGCGGCCGGAGTCGCTGCTGCCGCAGGCCAAGCTGCGCCTTCCCGTTGCCGCTGCGGCCGACGGGTACGTGCACGGCATCGACGCGGAAAGCGTCGGCCTGGCTGCGATGCGTCTCGGCGCGGGCCGTGCGGCCAAGGACGATGCGATCGACTACGCGGTCGGCGTCGAGCTCGTCCGCAAGCGGGGCGAGCGCGTGCGGGCCGGGGATACGCTGGCGTATCTGCATGCGCAGGAAGACGGCGCAACCGCCGGCGAAGCGGCGCGGCTGCTGGCCGCGGCTTACCGGATCGGCGGGGAAGCGCCGGAGAAGCGGCCGCTGATCTACGAGATCATTTCGTAATCGTCGGCGGCAGGTTCGCGTACTCGGCAAAGGCCGGCGGTTAGCCTTTCGGATCGCGGACCGGCGCATGACGGGCAATCGGCCTAAAGCGCGGAAATTCGCCTCGAAATCTTTCGACCGTATGGAAATTCAGGAAAAAATGTAGTACGATAACGTTAACAAGTTTATATCCGGTTGGAGAATCCTTGGAGAAACCGCGGCGCCGTTCCCCGTCCTTTCGGGCGGGGCTGTTTAACCGCGGTTTCTTTTTATTTGGATTGGGGGGGCGATTGTATTGGACTTCGGTGCGCAGCGCATACTGCCCGCCGTCCGCAAGCTGAAGGATCTGGAGTCGCTGCTTCAGACTCAAGTCTCTTATATCGTGCTGCTCGGAGGCCACCTGGGGCAAATGGCGCCGATCGTCAATCTGGCCCGGAGCCACGGCAAGCGGGTGCTGCTGCACGCAGACCTGATCGACGGACTTAAAAACGACGAATACGCGGCGGAGTTTTTGTGCCAGCAAGTCCGGCCGGCGGGCCTGATCTCGACGCGGGCTTCGACCATCCGGAAAGCGAAGCAGAACAAGCTGATCGCGATTCAGCGGCTGTTCTTGATCGATTCGAGCGCGCTCGAGCAAAGCTACGCGCTGATCGAGAAGACGCAGCCGGACTATCTGGAGGTGCTTCCGGGGATTATGCCGCAGCTCATCGCCGAAGTGAAAGCGAATTCAGGATTGCCGGTCATCGCCGGAGGCCTGATCCGCACCCGGAAGGATGCCGAGCGGGCGCTGGAAGCGGGAGCGGCGGCCGTGACCACGTCGCGGCGGGAGCTTTGGCAGCTTCCCTGACGACAGCCGAATGAATTCAGTTATGGTTGGCTGAAAGCCTTTTATCCGGCGCGGCCGAACAAAAAGCGCAAACATGGGCAGAGGTGAAACGATGGACGCTTATATTCTTACGTTGGATCAAGGGACGACAAGCACGCGGGCGATGCTGATCGACCGGCGGGGCGCGGTCGTGAACGTCGCGCAGCAGCCGCTGGAGCTTCATTATCCTCATCCCGGCTGGGTGGAGGCCGACGCGGAACGGATCTTCGATTCGGCTGTCGCCGTCGTCCGCGAGGTGCTGGGCAAAACCGGGATCGGATCCGGACAAATCGCCGCCGTCGGCATCACCAATCAGCGGGAGACGACGGTTGTATGGGATAAGCAAACCGGCGTCCCGGTCCGCAACGCGATCGTGTGGCAGTCGCGGCAGACGGCGGAGATGTGCGAAGCGTTGCGCAAGGCGGGGTACGAGGAGACGATCCGCGCCAAGACGGGGCTTGTCCTCGATCCGTATTTTTCCGGGACGAAAATCGCCTGGCTGCTGGATCAGATTCCGGACGGCAGAGAGCGGGCCGCCCGCGGCGAATTGCTGTTCGGCACAATCGACACGTGGCTGATCTGGAAGCTGACGCGGGGCGCCGTGCATGCCACGGACGCGTCCAACGCTTCAAGGACGCTGCTGTTCAACATTCGCGAGCGCAGATGGGACGAGGAGCTGCTGTCCATTCTTGGCGTGCCGGAGGCGATGCTGCCCGAAGTGCGGCCGTCCTCCGGCAGCTTCGGCGAAATCGCCAAGGAGTGGTTCGGCGCCGCCATTCCGATCTCGGGAGTGGCCGGAGACCAGCAGGCGGCGCTGTTCGGGCAATGCTGCTTTGAGCGGGGCAGCGTCAAGAACACGTACGGCACGGGCTGCTTCATGCTGATGAATACGGGGGACGTTCCCATCGCCTCCAGCCACGGCCTGTTGACGACGATCGCCTGGGAAATGGACGGAAAGGCCGAGTACGCGCTGGAGGGCAGCGTTTTCATCGCGGGTGCGGCTTTGCAATGGCTGCGCGACGGACTCAAGATGATCGAATCCGCTCCGGAAGCGGAAATGTACGCCCGGCAGGTAAGCGGGACCGACGGCGTTGTCGTCGTCCCGGCGTTTGTCGGGCTCGGGACGCCGTACTGGGACAGCGAGGCCCGCGGCGCCGTATTCGGCCTGACCCGGGGAACGGAGCGGGCGCATTTCGTCCGGGCCGTATTGGAATCGCTGGCCTATCAGACCAAAGACGTGCTGGAAGCCATGGTGCGGGATTCCGGCTTTCCGCTGGCGTCGCTGTGCGCCGACGGAGGGGCTTCGGCGAGCGACTGGCTGATGCAGTTCCAGAGCGATCTGGCGGCGGTGCCGATCGAGCGTCCCGCCGAGAGGGAGACGACGGCGATGGGCGCCGCCTACTTGGCGGGCCTGGCCGCGGGATTCTGGAGCGGCAAGGATGAAATCAAGCGCTTGCGCGCGGTCGACCGGAAGTTCGTTCCGTCGATGCCCGCGGAAGAACGGGACCGGCTGTACCGCAACTGGCAGTTGGCCGTTCAGGCGACCATGGCATTCAAACCGCAATTGTAATATAATAATAGCGAACAAGTTCATATCCGGTTGGAGATCTTTTTGGAGAAACCGCGGTGTTCGTTCCCTGCCCGAATTCGGTGCCGGGAGGGTTTGCTGCGGTTTCTTTTTTTATTTCGAAAGGAGTCGAACAAAGATGAAATACCCGTTTTCCGTTACCCGTCGCAGCAGCATTCTGTCCGAAATGCAGGAGCAGACGGTCGATCTGCTCATTATCGGCGGAGGCATTACCGGCGCCGGGATCGCCCTGGATGCCGCTTCAAGGGGCATGCGCGCGGCGCTGGTGGAAATGCAGGACTTCGCGGCGGGAACGTCGAGCCGCTCGACCAAGCTGGTGCACGGAGGCCTTCGCTACTTGAAGCAGCTGGAGATCGGCGTCGTCGCCGAAGTGGGAAAAGAGCGCGCCATCGTCTACGAGAACGGCCCGCACGTCACGACGCCGGAGTGGATGCTGCTTCCGCTGTATGCCGGCGGCACGTTCGGGAAATTTTCCACGTCGCTCGGCTTGCGCCTGTACGATTATTTGGCCGGCGTCAAAAAAGAGGAACGCCGCCATATGCTCGGGCCGAACGAGACGCTCGCCAAGGAGCCGCTGCTGAAGCGCGACGGCTTGAAGGGCAGCGGCTATTACGTCGAATACCGGACGGACGATGCGCGGCTTACGATCGAGGTAATGAAAAAGGCGGCCGAGCTGGGCGCTCTTGCCGTCAACTACGCGCGGGCCGAATCGTTTATCTACGAAGCGGGTAAGCTCCGGGGCGCGATCGTTCGCGATCTGCTCGGCGGGGCGACGTATGCGGTCCGGGCGCGCGCGGTCGTAAACGCGACGGGACCGTGGGTCGACGGGGTGCGGGAGATGGACCGCTCCAAGCGGGGCAAGACGCTGAGGCTGACGAAGGGCGTCCATCTCGTGTTCGACCAAGGGCGGTTTCCGCTGCGCCAGGCGATTTACTTCGACACGCCCGACGGGCGGATGGTGTTCGCGATTCCCCGCGACGGCAAGACGTACGTCGGCACGACGGATACCGATTACGCGGGCGATACGGCGCTGCCGCGCATGACCGAAGCGGACCGGAAGTATTTGCTGGACGCTGCCAATTATATGTTTCCGCAGCTTAAGCTGACCGCGGACGACGTGGAGTCGAGCTGGGCCGGGCTTCGCCCGCTCATTCAGCAGGAGGGCAAGAGCCCGTCCGAAATCTCCCGGCGGGATGAAATCTTCGTTTCGGAATCGGGCCTCATCTCGATCGCCGGCGGCAAGCTGACGGGTTACCGCAAAATGGCGGAATCGGTCGTGGACGCCGCGGTCAAAACGTTGAGCGCGGCGGGCGAAGCGTCGTTCGGCCCGTCGCGCACGAGGGAGCTTCCGATTTCCGGCGGCGACGTCGGCGGGTCCGCCGGCTGGGAGCGGTACGCGGCGAAGGCGGCCGGCGAAGGGGCGAAGCTCGGCTTTAAGCCGGCGGATGCGGAGGCGATCGCGCGGCGCTACGGCTCCAACGCGTCCAAGGTGTTCGCGTACGCGGACCGGGCGCGGGAGCTGGAGAAGCGTTACGGGCTTCCCGTGCGGATCGGGGCGGAGCTGCTGTATGCGATCGAAGCCGAAATGGCCGCAACGCCCGCGGATTTTCTCATCCGGCGCACGAGCAGGCTGTTTTTCGACATCGCTTCCGTCCGCCGCTGGAAAGATCATGTCGCGGCCGCGATGGGCGGCGAATTGAACTGGACGGACGAGCAGCTTCACGCCTTCGCCGCCGAAATGGATAAGCGGCTGGAGGAGGCGACTCGCCCGGCGGCGGAATGACGGGCGGCAGCATAACGGGCGGCGGACCGGAATAAATCTGGAATAATTTGTTCATCTCCGGGGAAAACTGTTTGGAAGCGAAAACCAAGCCATTACAAGTCTTTTCCGGAGGGGAACGAATCTACCATGAACGCATCTCGCAACCGTCCATGGACGCGAACGTTGGCGGCGGTGTTGTTGTCGGCGTCAACGGCCGTATTTGCGATCCAACCGAATCAAGCGTTGGCCGAGGAAGGCAAGGCCAATCCGAACCGTCCGCAGACCGAACTCGCCCAGTCCGCGCGTTCCGCGATTTTGATGGATGCGGACAGCGGAACCGTAATCTACGAGAAGAACAGTCAGGAGCCGCTGCCGCCCGCCAGCATTACGAAAATCATGACGATGCTGCTTGTGATGGAAGCGATCGACGAGGGCCGGCTCAAGCTGACGGATCCCGTACAGACCAGCGAGTATGCCGCATCGATGGGCGGTTCGCAAATTTTTCTGGAGCCCGGCGAACAGATGACCGTGGAGGACATGCTCAAAGGCGTGGCGCTCGCCTCCGGCAACGACGCGTCGGTTGCGCTTGCCGAGAAGCTCGCCGGCAGCGAGGAGGAATTCGTCAAGCTCATGAACGAGAAGGCGAAGGAGCTGGGCATGACGAATACGAAATTCGTCAACTGCAACGGGCTGCCGGCCCAAGGCCACGTCTCCTCCGCCCGGGACATCGCGCTGATGTCGCGGGAGCTGCTCAAGCATGAGGGCATTACGAAGTATACGGGCATGTACCAGGATTATTTGCGCAAGGATACGCCCAAGCCGTTCTGGCTGGTCAATACGAACAAGCTTGTGCGCTTTTATCACGGGGCGGACGGGCTGAAGACCGGCTTTACGGGCGAGGCGAAATTCTGCCTGTCGGCGACGGCCCGCCGCGACAATCTGCGCCTGATCGCGGTCGTCCTGGGCGAGCCCGATACGAAAACCCGGAACGCGGAGGTTTCGAAAATGTTCGATTACGCGTTCGCCCAATTTACAAACGTGCCGATTTACAAGAAGGGCGACGTCATCGGAACGCTGAAGGTGGAGAAAGGGAAGAAGGCCAACCTTCCGCTTGTCGCGCAGCGTTCCTACAGCGTGCTGGTCCGCAAAGGCGACGCCGGATCGAACATCCGCCACGAGCTGGTGCTTGACAGCGGCGTAGTCGCGCCGGTGAAGGCCGGACAGCGGGTCGGCAAGGTGATCGTCTACCGCGGCCCCGAGGTGATGACCGAATTTGCGGTCGAAGCGCCGGAAAACGTCGGCCGCGCGGGCTGGTGGACGCTGTTCAAGCGTTCGGCCGGCAAGCTGTTCATGACAAATTGACCGGGCTTACGGGCGGTGCGACGGTTTGGCGTCCCCGCCTCTTTGCCGTATTTTGTCGCGTGGACAGGGGCTGCTTCTAGTTTTGTCGGAGGGCAGGAATGAAGCTTGCCGCCGTAGAATTGGGAGTGTAACAGCCGGGGAACAGCGCCGGGGAAGCTGGATGAGAGGAGAATCGGCATGAGTTTGCAAGTGGAGCTGGAGCAGCATCGCAACGTGCTCATCGTTCGCTTGAGAGGGGAATTGGATCACCATACCGCGGATATCGTCCGTTTCAAAATGGAGGATGCGATTTTGCGCGGCCGCTGCGAGCATGTGTTGCTCAGTTTGAAAGATTTGCAGTTTATGGACAGCTCCGGTCTTGGCGTCATTCTGGGCCGGTACAAGCTGATCAAAAGCCGCGGAGGCCGAATGGTCGTATGCGACACGCACGCGAACGTCAAGCGGCTGTTCGAACTGTCGGGTTTGTTCAAGATCATCTCCTTCTACGACACGGAACGTTCGGCGCTGGCCAGTCTGGAGGTCGTATCATGAGCGCAGCGAATAATTTTATGAAACTCTCGTTCGCAAGCCGTTCGGAAAACGAAGCTTTCGCGCGCGTTGCGGTCGCCGCCTTCGTTGCGCAGCTCGACCCGACGATGGAACAACTGAACGACATCAAGACGGTCGTGTCGGAAGCGGTGACGAATGCGATCATTCACGGTTACGAGAACGACCCGTCGGGGGTGGTCACCGTCGAAGCCGCAATCGAAGGAGACACCGTCTCGATTACGGTCAGCGACGAGGGACGGGGGATCGAGGACATCGAGTTGGCCCGCCAGCCGCTTTATACGTCGCGCCCCGAGCTGGAAAGGTCGGGGATGGGCTTTACGATCATCGAAAACTTCATGGACGAATTCGAAGTGGCCAGCGAACCGGGCAAAGGCACGCAGCTCCGGATGAAAAAGCGCATCGAATCCAAAAAAGCGTTGTACAATTAAAACCGCGCGGCAGGGGTTGGAAGCATGGAACGGGAAGCGAAGCGAACGTCGCCGCCGGGGTATCTGGACGATGCGGAAGTGAAGCGTCTGATTGCGCTCAGCCAATCCGGAGACAGCGCGGCGAGGGAAACGTTGGTATCGAACAATATCCGGCTTGTTTGGTCCGTCGTTCAGCGGTTCGCGGGACGCGGCTACGATGCGGAGGATTTGTTTCAGATCGGCTGTATCGGACTGCTCAAGTCGGTCGACAAATTTGACCTGGGATACGACGTCAAATTTTCCACCTATGCGGTGCCCATGATCATCGGCGAAATCCAGCGTTTTTTGCGGGACGACGGCACGCTTAAAGTGAGCCGGTCGCTGAAGGAGATGGCCAACCGCATCCGCAAGGCGAAGGACGAGCTGTCCAAGCGGCTCGGCCGCCAGCCGACGATCGGCGAGGTTGCGGAAGAGATCGGCACGACGCCGGAAGACATCGTCTTCGCGCAGGAAGCGAACAAGCCTCCCGCCTCCATCCACGAGACGGTGTTCGAGAACGACGGCGATCCGATTACGCTCATGGATCAGATCGCCGACGATACGCAGGAGAAATGGTTCGACAAAATGGCGTTGACCCAAGCGATCCAAAGCTTGAACGACCGGGAGCGGCTGATCGTGTTTCTGCGGTATTTCCGCGACCAGACCCAGTCCGAGGTCGCCAGCCGGCTTGGCATCTCCCAGGTGCAGGTGAGCCGGCTGGAGAAAAAAATCCTGCAAAACATCAAAGACCAAATCGCCCAATAACGGGCCGGGGACGCTGAGCCGAGCGCTTTGCGTCCCCGGCGTTTTTTTTGCGCCCGAACGTCTCATACTACAGAATATGTCTGCGCCGGCTGCGGCTGGCATTCCGACGCGAAAGATGCGGAAGGGAGGAGCGGCGGATGGATCAAACGATATATTTGCGTCTGCGGCGCCGGATCGTCGTGCCGCCGGAAGCGGAAATCACGCTCGGCGACGTCGCGGTCCTGGAAACCGGCCCGGCGCTGAAGGAACGTCTTGCGTCTTTGCCTCTGCTGCGGGTAAAGCCCGCGGACGGCAGCCTGCTCGTCATCGACATGCTGCTGATCGTCCGCAAAATCCGCGAAGCATGGCCGGACGCCGTTGTGGAAACGTTCGGCGAACCCCATGTGCTGGTCGAGGTGGCGGATGGAGGCAAGGTGAAGCCGAGGCGGGCGCTCTTGGTCGTTGCCTGGCTCGTGCTGTTTTTCGGCTCCGGCATGACGATCATCAATTTTCATGCGGACGTGGACATGCCCGAAGTTCAGAAAAGAATCACCGAGCTGATGACCGGGAAGAGGGAATGGCACCCCTGGCTGTTTCAAATCCCGTATTCGCTCGGCCTCGGACTGGGGATGCTGCTGTTTTTCAACCGCCTGTTCCGGCGCAGGTTAAACGACGAACCGAACCCGCTCGAGGTGGAAATGTTCATGTATCAGGAAAACGTCAATCACTACGTCATTACCGAAGAGTACCGCAAACAGCACGATGCCGAAGGCGGCCGGCGCCGTGCGTGAGCTGTTGGGCGGCATCGGCCTGGCCGTGGCCGGGCTTGCGGGCGGGGTTGCGGTCGGGAGCGCTTTTGTCGCCCTGCTGATCGTGCTGGACGTCGTTCCCCGGCTCGTGCAGCTGACGCGCGCGTACCGGCGCTCGGCCGTTTTCGAATCGGCGCTGCTGCTGGGCACGTTGTACTGGAGCTCGGCCGATCTGTTCCGCTGGGTAACGCCGCTGCCCCGTTTGTCCCTGCTTCTGCCGTCCGCGCTCAGCGGCATCTTCGTCGGCATGATGGCGGCCGCCTTGACGGAAGTGCTCAACGTCATTCCGATTTTCGCCAAACGGCTCGGGCTGGACCGTTTTTTGTTCGCGCTGCTGATCGCGATGGTGCTCGGCAAGATGGCGGGATCAATCGTGGACTGGCTGCTTTTGCAGCCCAAATGAGACCGGAAAGGAAAGGGATTCGATGGAAACGACCGGGCAGGAAGACAAGAACATGGAGAAAAAGTCCTGGATGCCGGAGCCGAACGAGGGCTTATCCGGCGATAGGGACGGAATGCCGGCGCTGAAGCGGCCGAAGAAGATCGGGGAGCCGCCGCAGCAAGACGGGACTGCCAAGCCGAGAGAGGATGGGGGGGCGGACCGTCAGGCGGATGCCGGGAGGGCGGAACGGCAAGCGGATGCCGGGAAGGCGGAAAGGCAAGCGGATGCCGGCAAGCCCGGCGGAGGAGGCGGACAAACCGTGCAGGAGGTCCCGCCGGACGACCGAATCTCCCCGAACATGGACGAATGGACGAACCAGCTCCGCAAGCGCATCGGCCTGGAAATCAACTTCGACGTTCAGCTGCGGCAAATGACGTTCGGAGAGCGAAAGACGGGCATTCTTTTTCTCAGCTCGCTTGCGAAAGATACCTCGCTGACCGAAATCATAAAGCGCCTGACGTTTCTGGAGCCCGATTCGCTGAGCCAGGATGCGCTGGAGTCTTTTTTCACCCACTACATCCCGGCGATCCAAGTCCGCAAATCCCGCTCGATGGCCGAAATGATCAACGACGTCATGATGGGCAACTCGGCCTTCTACGTGGAAGGCGAAGACACGGTCATGCTCATCGACGTCAAAAACTATCCGACCCGCACTCCGGACGAGCCGGTGCTGGAGAAGGTGGTGCGGGGAAGCAAGGACGGCTTTGTCGAAACGCTGCTCACCAACGTGGCTCTCATCCGCCGGCGGCTCCGCGATCCGAAGCTGCGGTTCGAAATCTTGAAAGTCGGCACGCGGACGAAGACGGACGTGGCGATCGGGTATATCGAGGATATCGCGGACCGCAATCTGGTCGAATCGGTGCGCGACAAGATCAAGGCGATCAACATCGACGGCATTCCGCTGGCGGACAAGCAGCTTGAAGAAATGACCGTCAAGTCGGGCTGGAATCCGTTCCCGCTCGTGCGGTATTCGGAACGGCCCGACGTCGTCGCCTCGCATCTGCTGGACGGCAGCGTAACGCTGATCGTCGACACGTCGCCAAGCCTTGTCCTGCTGCCGACGACGTATTTCGATCTCGTGCAGCACGCCGAGGAAAACCGCCAAAGCCCGTTTATCGGCACGTATTTGCGGTGGGTGCGTTTTTTCGGCATGCTGGCGTCGGTGTTCATGCTGCCGCTTTGGTATTTGTACGCGCAAAATCCTCAGCTACGACCGGGCTGGCTCTGGTTTATCGGCGCGGACAAACTCGGCGATCTGCCGCTGATTCTGCAGTTTCTGCTGGTGGAAGTCGGCGTCGACGTCATGCGGCTCGCCTCGGTGCACACGCCCGCTCCGCTTGTGACGGCGATGTCGCTGATCTCGGCCATCCTGATCGGTGACATCGCGGTAAAGACCGGACTGTTCATCAACGAGGTCATTCTGTACATGGCGGTTGCCGCGGTCGGCATGTTCGCTACGCCCAGCTACGAGCTCGGGATCGCCAACCGGATCGTGCGGATTGCGCTGCTGCTCTCCGCCTTTTTGTTCAACATTCCCGGGTTCGTGGTTTGCGCCACGCTGATTTTCGTCTCGCTGGTATTCGTGCGCTCCTTCAACGTGCCGTATTTGTGGCCGCTTGTTCCGTTTAACTTAAACGCCTTGCTGTCCGTCCTGTTCAGGCGTCCGCTGCCCAGAAACCGATATCGTCCTTCCATCAACCGGGTTCGGGACAACGAAAGGCAGCCGGGATGAGGCAAACGGACGACCCGCCTGACGGACGAATGCAAATGTTTTGGCATTTCCTCCATTTCCCCTCGCGGCGATTTTCGGATATACTCAGGGTAAATTGCGAATTTACCGGATTCGGGGCTCTTTGCGGTCCGGCCTGTCAATCCGAACTTTATTTGTCAAAGGGGAAATTCTTATGTATCTGCACGGAACGAGCCGTATCAACGAGCTGGGCCATCTGGAGATCGGAGGCTGCGACGTAACCGAGCTGGCGAAGCAGTTCGGAACGCCGCTTTACATTGTGGACGAAGCGCTTGTCCGTCAGCGCGCAAGAGAATATATCGAAGCCTTCCGCGCCACGGGGCTGCGCTTTCAGGTCGCGTACGCGTCCAAGGCGTTCTGCGTCATGGCGATGTGCCGCTTGGCCGAAGAAGAGGGCATGAGCCTCGATGTCGTGTCGGACGGCGAATTGTACACGGCGCTTCAAGCCGGGTTCCCGGCGGAGCGGATTCATTTTCACGGCAACAACAAGACGCCGCAGGAAATCGAGATGGCGCTTGACGCGAACATCGGCTGCTTTGTCGTGGACAACTTCGTCGAAATGCACATGCTGAACGCGCTCGCCGCGGAAAAGGGCAAGCAAGTGAACGTGCTGCTCCGCGTCACGCCCGGCGTCGAAGCGCATACGCACGATTACATTTCGACCGGCCAGCAGGATTCGAAGTTCGGCTTCGACGTCAGCAACGGCACCGCGCTGCGTGCGGTGGAGGAAACGCTGAAGCAGCCGCAGCTCAAGCTGCTGGGCGTGCATTCGCATATCGGCTCGCAAATTTTCGAGGTGGAAGGGTTCCGCATGGCCGTCGAGAAGGTTGCGGCGTTTTCCATCGAAGTGCGCGAGAAATTCGGCGTAACGTTCCCGGTCATCAATCTGGGCGGCGGCTTCGGCATCCGCTATGTCGAAGAGGATAAACCGCTGCCGGTCGCCACTTACGTAAAAGCGATCACCGACGCGATCATTGACAATTTCAAGGCGAACGACTACCCGCTGCCGGAAATCTGGATCGAGCCGGGCCGGAGCATCGTCGGCGATGCCGGCACGACGCTTTACACGGTCGGCACGAGCAAAGACATCCCCGGCGTGCGCAAATATATCGCCGTCGACGGCGGCATGACCGACAATCCGCGTCCTGCGCTTTACGGGTCCAAGTACGAAGCGGTGCTGGCCAACCGCTGCAACGACCCTGCGGAGGAAGTGGTATCCGTCGCGGGCAAATGCTGCGAAAGCGGCGACATGCTGATCTGGGACCTGAAGCTTCCCGCCGTCAAACAGGGCGATCTGCTTGCCGTATTCTGCACGGGGGCGTACAATTATGCAATGGCCAGCAACTACAACCGGATTCGCCGCCCGGCCGTCGTCTTCGTGCGCGACGGACAGGCCGACCTGGTCGTGGCCCGCGAGTCGTTCGAAGACATTGTCGGCAACGACATCATCCCGGAACGTCTCCGGAAGCAGGCCGTAGCAAAGTAAACCCCAACGAGCGGAGAGGGAGAGGAAATATGGCCAAGCAAGCGGTCATCACGCTGGAAGGCGGCAAAGAGGTCGTCATCGACTTGTTTGAAAAGGACGCTCCGGGCACGGTGGCGAACTTTGAAAAATTGGCAAACTCGGGATTCTACGACGGTCTTGTTTTTCACCGCGTCATTCCCGGCTTCGTTGCGCAGGGCGGCTGCCCGAACGGCGACGGCACGGGCGGCCCGGGGTACGAAATCCCGTGCGAAATCAATCCGAACAAGCACGAGCGGGGCAGCGTCGCCATGGCGCACCGCGGTCCGAATACGGGCGGCAGCCAGTTCTACATCGTCTATTCGCCGCAGCCGCATTTGGACGGCGTCCATACCGTGTTCGGCAAAGTCACGTCCGGCATGGAGCATGTCGACGCGTTCAAAGGCCGCGACAAAATGGAATCGGTTCGCGTCAGCGAAGTGGTCTGATGCGCGGCAAGCCCGCAAACGCTTCGGCCCGCGCCGTTTTCGGCGCCGGGGAGGCGTTGCGGGCTTTTTGGTTGGCCGACGGCGCTCGTCCTTCGCGGAGGTCGTTGCTGTACGGTTGCTGTACGGCGTCTGATCGTCCGGCCTACGCTACTGTACAGCTTTTGCTCTATTGGCCACTGTTACATGGTTTTGGCTGCACGGTGTTTACCTATTTGGGCCGCTGCACCATGGCTGGCTTTTGCACGGCGATTGCCTGTCCGGCTGCAGCATACAGTTTCACGGCAGGCTGTCCGCCCGCCGAAGTAGGCGCATGGCTGCCGTGGCTGTCGCGTCGTTCACTTTGCTGAAAACTAAGTGACTTTATAGCAATTGCAATGGCATGTTCTGCGGAAGGCCGCGTTTTAATTGCATTTAAGGCAACTAGAACCTGTCTCGAGCCGATAAAACCGTAAGGTCGGGCTTTTAATTGCCGTAAAAGCAACTGCATGCACGAACAAGCGGAATACCGGACAAATAATTGCGTTTGAGGCAATTAAAAATGGTGCCCGAACCTATCTGCAGAAACGCACCTAAAAAACGTGGGCGAAAAACGTGCCAGAAGAACGTACCCGCAGAAACGTGCCGTAAGAAAAGCGCGTCAGCGGAAACGTGTATGGGTCGGCCCAAAAGAATCGATAATAATTTTCGATGAAACCGTTTGCGAAGCCCGAAGAAGGCGTTTCCGCTTTGACTGGGCTCTTGCAATTTGTGAAAACGAGTGGTAAACTTGCATTCAATCAGCGACTTACCTTCGGGGCGGGGTGCAATTCCCCACCGGCGGTGATCGGCGGTGCCAGCCGAGCGAGGCAATATCAGCGTAAAGCGGCCGTCGTCAGTCCGTGACCCGTCATCGCAGCTACCGGATAACCGGCGGGCGTGATGCGGTGGACCCGGTGCGAGTCCGGGACCGACAGTAACAGTCTGGATGGGAGAAGGAAGCGCAGCGCGGCCGAGCCGCGTCATTAGGCATGCAACCGATAACGCACGGGATATGCGCCGACTGCTGTCCTTAAGCCGGATCTTCTTGTTCTATTTTTCACAATAATGCGCGCAAGATATGATCAATGCACGAATGCTCGCAAAACATGGCCAATACGCCACGTACATGACGTGGTAAGCGCGAATGCGAGCAAAATGCGCGATGCGCGCTAAACGCAAATGCGAGCTAAACGGAATACGTGCAAGACGTGATCATACGCGCAAGATGTGCAGAACAGGATTCGAACGATCATGCGGGGCAGAATTCTGGCGATATCGTTAACGATTCGGAAGGAACTGCGGGTACAGGCCCGTTCCGAACGTTCCCGCCTTCAAGGCGGACTGGCCGGACGGCCGCCGTTAGGCCGTTTGCGTCAGGCGTTTGTCGGTTGTGTATTCGATGTCCGAAGATTTCCGGCTGGAGATGATTCGGTTCACATTTGCCTAATGCCGCGTAAATCGGAATCAAAACGCTGTGTGACAACCCCCGGGGCAGCGCCCTGGGGGTTTTTTGACGCTAATGCGGGCGCGCAAGCAGCATTAGCATTAGCTTTAGCAATTTCCGGGAGGAGCGGTGGGCATCCACGTAAGTCCGACGGACATCCAAGGAGGATTTATGGGCGACATCCGCGGCAGGCTGAAAGATCACATACCTAACGATTATGGCGGGCTAAAGGATCGCATCCCCAACGACTGCGCCGGCCTGAAAGACAGCATCAACGACGAGTATTATATGCGGCTCGCGCTGAATATGGCGGCTTCCGCCGCCGGTCAGACGGGCATCAACCCAATGGTCGGCTGCGTCGTGGTCAAGGAAGGGCGAATCGTCGGCATCGGCGCGCATCTCCGCAGAGGGGAGGCTCACGCCGAGGTGCATGCGCTCGATATGGCCGGCGCGGAGGCCCGAGGCGCCACCGTTTACGTGACGCTGGAGCCGTGCAGCCACCACGGCAAAACGCCGCCCTGCTGCGAGCGGCTCATCCGCGAGGGCGTTGCGCGCGTTGTCGTCGCGACGGCCGATCCGAATCCGAAGGTCGCGGGCAGAGGCATCGCCCGGCTTCGTGAAGAGGGCATCGACGTTCAGGTCGGTCTGCTCGAGGAGGAATCGCGCAGGCTGAACGAAGCGTTCAACAAATACATCGTCACCGGCATGCCGTTTGTCACCGTCAAGACGGCCGTCACGCTCGACGGCAAAATCGCGACCCGAAGCGGCCACAGCAAATGGATCACGGGGCCCGAGGCGCGAGAAGCCGTGCACACGCTGCGCCACCGGAACAACGCCATCATGGTCGGCGTGGAAACCGTGCTGGCGGACGACCCGGAGCTGACCACGAGGCTCAGCGTGCCCGGGCTGCACCCGGTTCGGGTGGTCGTCGATTCGCGGCTGCGCATCCCCGATTCCGCCCGCGTGCTGAACGGCGAGGCGAAGACGGTCGTGCTGACGACGGAGAGCGCAGACGCCAGCCGAATCCGCCTGCTGGAGAGCAAAGGCGTCGAGGTGATTCCGTGCGGCGGCGGCCCGAAGGTCAATCTTGCCGCCGCGCTCGCCGAACTGGGGCGCCGGGAGATCGCGTCCGTGCTGGTCGAAGGGGGCGGCGTCCTGAACGGAAGCTTGCTCGAGGCGGGTCTGGTCGACAAGCTTATGCTTTTCTACGCGCCCAAACTGGTCGGAGGAGAAGCGCCTTCGGCGTTTGCCTTCCCAGGCCCCGAGCGGATGGGCGAGGCGATCCGGATCGAGCGGGTCGAAATCGAACGATTTGGCGACGATTGGTGCGTCAGCGGATATCCGGCCAAGACGTAACCATTCGCGCGGGGAAAGGAGGAATCGGCTTGTTTACGGGACTGGTCGAAGAAATCGGCACGCTGCGGCGCGTCCAGCGCCGCGGAGAGGCGATGGTGCTGACGATCGCCGCCAAGAAAGTGCTGGAGGACGTCAAGATCGGAGACAGCATTGCGGTGAACGGGGTATGCCTGACCGTCGTCTCGCATGATTCGGGCGCATTCACGGCGGATGTGATGCCGGAGACGTTCCGCCATACGAACCTGCACGAGCTGAAGCCCGGCGATCCGGTCAACCTGGAGCGGGCGATGCAGGCCGGCGGCCGTTTCGGCGGCCACATCGTGCAGGGCCATGTGGACGGCACGGCTACGATCGTCGGCCGCAAGCCGGAGGCGAACGCCGTCGTGTTTACCATCCGGCCGCACAACCCGGCCCTTCTCCGCCATATGGTTCCGCAAGGCTCGGTCACGCTGGACGGCACGAGCCTGACGATCGTATCGGCGGACCGGGAAGCCGAAACGTTTACCGTCTCCATCATCCCCCATACGTTGAAGGAAACGGTGATTCAATTCAAGCAGCCGGGGGATACGATGAATATCGAATGCGATATTCTGGGCAAATACATCGACCATCTGCTCCGTCTCCGCGAAGGAGAACGGCCGGCTGAGCCCAAACCCCACCGGTCCGCAGGGGGATTGACGGAAGCGCTGCTGCGCGAATACGGCTTTTGACAACGGGTTCCCGGATCGGGACAGCACCAACGCAAAGGAGGACAACAAGATGGACGGCTTCCGGTTCAATACGATCGAAGAAGCGATGCAGGATTTGCTGCAAGGCAAGGCGATCGTGGTCGTGGACGACGAAGACCGCGAAAACGAAGGCGATCTGATCGCGCTTGCGGAAAAGGCAACGCCGGAAATCATCAATTTTATGATTACCGAAGGAAGAGGGCTCGTCTGCGTGCCGATTACGGAAGAACGCGCGGAAGAGCTTGACCTGCCGCCGATGGTCCAGCACAATACGGATTATCATGGCACCGCCTTTACCGTATCCGTCGACGCGGTGACGACGACGACCGGCATCTCCGCGTTCGAGCGCGCGGAAACGGTCAAGGCGCTGATTGATCCCGCTGCGGGACCGTCGAGCTTCCGCAGGCCGGGACACATGTTCCCGCTGATCGCCAAGAACGGCGGCGTGCTGCGCCGCGCCGGGCATACGGAGGCGGCGGTCGATCTTGCCCGCTTGTGCGGCTCTTATCCGGCGGCGGTCATTTGCGAAGTGATCAAGGAAGACGGAACGATGGCCCGTCTGCCGGATTTGATCGAGTTTACGCAGCAGCACGGGCTGAAGCTGATCACGATCCGCGATCTGATCCGCTACCGCAACGCAAAGGAAAAGCTGGTGAAGCGGGAAGTCGAGATCCGCCTGCCGACCGATTTTGGGGTGTTCCGGGCGATCGGCTATTCGAACGAGGTGGACAAAAAGGAGCACGTGGCGCTCGTCAAGGGGGAGATCGACGGTTCCCGGCCCGTTCTTGTCCGCGTCCATTCGGAATGCCTGACCGGCGACGTGTTCCATTCGCACCGCTGCGACTGCGGACCGCAGCTCGAGGCGGCGCTCCGCCAAATTGAAGCGGAAGGCACCGGCGTGTTATTGTATATGCGGCAGGAAGGCCGGGGCATCGGCCTGCTCAACAAGCTTAGAGCCTACAAGCTGCAGGAGCAGGGATTGGACACGGTCGAAGCGAATATTAAACTGGGATTTGCGCCGGATCTGCGCGATTACGGCATCGGGGCGCAAATTCTGAAAGATATCGGCGTGCGCCAAATCCGCCTGCTCACGAACAATCCCCGCAAAATCAAAGGGCTCGAAGGATACGGACTGAGCGTTGTCGAACGCGTGCCGATTCAGATGAGCGAGAACGAGGACAACTCCCGTTACCTGCATACGAAGAAGGCCAAGCTCGGACACCTGTTTACGTTCGAAGACGAAGACGGCCGGAGCAAGCGGGAGGACATCGAACAAGACGAACCTATAACGGGCTTGACGCCGGAGAGAGGATGAATATAATATGGCAGTCGTATACGAAGGCAATCTGATTTCCCAAGGGTTAAAATACGGAGTCGTCGTCGGCAGGTTTAACGAATTTATTACGTCGAAGCTGCTCAGCGGCGCGCTGGACGCGTTCAAGCGCCACGGCGCGGGGGACGACGATGTGGAGATCGCCTGGGTTCCCGGCGCGTTCGAAATTCCGCTGATCGCCCAGAAGATGGCCGAAAGCGGCAAGTACGACGCGGTCGTCACGCTCGGCGCCGTCATTCGCGGTTCCACGCCGCATTTCGATTACGTTTCGAACGAAGTGGCCAAAGGCGTGGCGGCGATTTCGCTCAAAACCGGCGTTCCGACGATTTTCGGCGTGCTGACGACCGACAGCATCGAGCAGGCGGTCGAGCGGGCCGGAACGAAGGCCGGGAACAAAGGTTGGGAAGCGGCCGTCACGGCGATCGAAATGGCCAATCTGACGCGTGCGCTCAAGGGCTGAAGCGGCGTGAACGGGGCTTGCGGCACCGCGCGCCTTCTTTCAACGGAATGAAGACGCTTCGCAGGAAGGGTGACATAACGGCGTGACGGTGCTATACAAGCTGGAAACGTTCGAAGGACCGCTCGATCTGCTGCTTCACCTGATCGACAAAGCGGAAATCGACATTCAAGACATTTCCATCAGCGAGATCACGGATCAATATATGGCTTACCTGGAAGCGATGCAGGAGCTGGAGCTGGACGTGACGAGCGAGTTTCTCGTCATGGCCGCCACGCTTCTGTCGATGAAGAGCCGGCAGCTTTTGCCCAAGCCTCCGGTGACGGACGAGCCCTGGATGACCGTCGAGGAGGAGGGGGAGGATCCCCGCGAGGAACTGATCCGGAAGCTGATCGAATACCGGAAATACAAAGCGATCGCCAATCAGCTCCGCGAGCACGAATACGAGCGGAGCCGGGTGTTCACCCGCGAGCCCGTCGATTTGACCCCGTACATTCCCGACGTGAAAGTCAATCCCGTGCAAGGGCTCCATGTGGACGACCTCGTCCGGGCTTACCGCAAAGCGCTCCGGCGCGCGGCCGGACGCAACCGGGTCGCTTCGATCCACCGCGACGAAATTTCCGTCAAGGACCGCATTCGCGATATAATGGACGCGCTGAAACGGAAAGCGGCGGAAGGCGAGGGCAAGCTGCTGTTTTCCCAGTTGATCGGCGACCGGATGGACCGGACCGGGATCGTGGCGACGTTTCTGGCGATTCTGGAGCTGATGAAGCGCCGCTGGGTGCACTGCCACCAGAACAGGCTGTTCGACGATATCGTCGTCGTGTGGACCGGAAAGGAGGGGGACGATGGATTATTCGACCTTGAAGTCGGTACTTGAAGGGCTGCTTTTCGTTTCCGGCGACGAAGGGATCAGCGTCAAGACGATGGCGGATGTGGTGGAGATGGACGCAGAAGTCGTGCTCGACGTGCTGCGCGATCTGCAAAGCGACTTTGTCCGGCAGAACAGAGGGCTTCGAATATCCGAAGTCGCGGGTGGCTTCAGACTGACGACGGCCCCCGAGCACGCGCCCTTCCTGCAGAAGCTTGCTTATTCTCCGGCTCGCTCTGCCCTTTCCCAGGCGGCATTGGAGACGCTGTCCATCGTGGCTTACCGCCAGCCGATCACCCGCGTGGAAATCGAGGAGATCCGCGGCGTGAAGGCCGACCGGCCGATTCAGTCGCTCATCGCCAAAGACCTGATCGAAGAGGTCGGGCGGGCCGATGCGATCGGACGGCCGATTTTGTACGGCACGACCAAAACGTTTCTCGATTACTTCGGCTTGCCCGATCTCGACCATCTGCCGGATCCGATGGTCGGCGAAGGGGAAGACGAGCTCGAGGAACGCACGAAGCTGCTGTTCGAACGGATCGAAGGCCGGCAGTTGACGATGGACGATTTGAACCGGGTATTGGACGACTCCGAAGCCGGATAATCGTTGAATCGATGCCAACGGTATGAACGGCATCCGCAATAGGCCATACTATTCCCAGACGAAAGGCGGGAAAAGTATGGCTTTTTGGGTTATTTTAGCGGTTGCGGCGGTGTTGTCGGCTGCGGTCCTGGCATGGTTTTCGCCGATACGTTTCCGCATCCGGTATTCGCGCAGCGGGCAGCAAGACCAACTGGTCATCATTGTTCGGGCCTTATTTGGAATCGTACAATTTCAATCGGCGATCCCTTCGATTATCGTCAAAGGATTCGACATCCTCTACCAGCAGAAGAACAAAAGCACAGCGGCGGGCCTCAAGACGAAAGACAAGCGGGACACCCGCCGGATCGGCTTCCGCACCATTCGCCGGATGGCCGCGAATTACCGCATGATGCTGGACTCCGTCCGGCAGTTCAAAACCTGGTTTCGCTCTACGATGCGGAAAGTGGAATGCACCCGGTGGCGGCTTGACATCGGGATCGGACTCGGCGATGCGGCATTGACCGGCGTAGCGGCCGGACTCGCCTGGTCGCTGCTCGGTTGCGCGGCGGCAGTTACGGGTCAGTTCGTTTCGCTTAAAGCCCATCCGCACGGAAGCGTGACGCCCAACTATCAAGGGGAGGAGCTGTCCATCGTGTGGGAAGCCGATTTTCGCATCCGGTTCGGGACCGTCTTGGCGTCGCTGGTCCTGCTTGGCAGGCGGACGGTCCGGCTTGCCAAGTTTGTGCGGGCGCTGCAAATCGGGCCGTCGAAACCCAAGCACGCCTAAAGCTCCGCCATTCATAAAGGTCCGCGCGGTAGAGCATCCTATGAGCGACGAACGTTTTTCGCAAGGAATCCAACCCCAAATGAAAGCAGGAGGAGGCACCAGCATGTCCGAACATCCCATAAAAGGTCTTATGCAAACCGCGATGGAAAATATTAAGGAAATGGTGGACGTCAGCACCATTGTCGGCGAACCGGTTCAGACGCCGGACGGCAGCGTCATTATGCCGATCTCGAAAGTCGGTTTCGGCTTTGCGGCCGGCGGCAGCGAGTTTCAGGTCTTTGAAGAAAACGGCCAAGACGCCCGTGCCGACGCCCATAACGCAACCGTCGCGCTCCCGTTCGGCGGCGGCAGCGGCGGCGGCGTTTCGATTACGCCGATCGCCTTCCTGGTCGTCGGCAGCCAGGGCGTGAAAGTCGTTCCGCTGGACAATCAAACCCATCTGCTGGAACGGCTGATCGATGCCGCCCCGAAATGGGCCGACAAAATCCAGGAACTGATTCGCGACAGGAACAACGAAAAGCTGACCATCGAAACGTCGTCCTCGTCCAGGGACAGCCTGATGTAAAGTTCCGCGGCTGGACTTCGTGAAAGGGAAAAAACCGGCCGTCAGGCCGGTTTTTCAATGACGGTGCCGGAACTTACGTTTGTTTCCGATCCCGTCCGTCCGGCTTGGACATACTTTTGGACATGCAGACATACCTTTTAATCAAAGACGTCCGTTTCGGACGAAGAGGCCGACACCCGGTATAGGCAACTCAGGAGGCTCGCAGATGAAATACGCAGCAAGATCGATCCGACGTTATGCGCTTGGAGCCATGCTTATCGCGTTGCTGGCGTTTGCCCCGGCAATCGCGTATGCGCAAGGCCGAACGGCTAAGCCAAGCCCTTCCGGTCCGCCGCCGGCACCGGCAACCCACGCCAAAGCGGCGGCGCTTATCGACGTTCAGTCCGGCCGCCTTCTCGTCAGCCAAAACGGCGAAGAAGAGATGCGCATCGCCAGCCTGACGAAAATTATGACCGCAATCGTCGCCGTCGAGCATGGGGACCTGCAAAGCATCGTTACCGTAAGCAAACGGGCTGCGGGCAAAGAAGGTTCTTCCATCTACTTGAGAGCCGGCGAGAAAATGAAGCTGCTGGACATGCTTTACGGCCTGATGCTGCGCTCCGGAAACGACGCGGCGACCGCCGTTGCCGAGCATGTCGGCGGTTCGGTCGAAGGCTTTGTTTTTCTGATGAACCAAAAAGCCGAACAGCTCGGCCTGGAGCATACGCACTTCGCCAATCCGAGCGGCTTGGACCAGGAAGGACACTATTCGTCCGCTAACGATATGGCCAGGTTGACCGCGTATGCCTTGCATAACCCGGTATTCCGCGAAATCGTGCGCACCAAGGTCCGTACCGCTCCGAATCCGTACGAGCCATGGGATTACAAATGGGTGAACAAAAACAAAATGCTGCTTCAGTACGAAGGAGCGGACGGGGTCAAAACCGGCTATACGAAAAAAGCGCTTCGCTGTCTGGTCAGCTCGGCGACGCGAGGCGGTCAGCAGCTGGTCGCCGTCACGCTCAACGACGGGGACGATTGGCAGGACCACCGGAAACTGCTCGACTACGGATTCGCCGCTTATCCGCTGCAGCTCGTGATGGCAAAAGGGGAGTCCTTTGCCGGGTATCCCTACGTCGCGGTTGCGGACTTCAAGTATCCGTTCGCCGCAGGGGAGCGGGAGAAGCTGACCGCGCATTTTGTTCCGGTCGCATCGACAAGCGTGGCGTATGCCTTCGGCTACCGGGGAAAGCTTGAGTTCCGCCTAGGGGAACAGCCGATCGGATCGGTTGGGCTTGTGGCTCAAGCGCCTCCGGAGGACAAGAAAAAATAAATTCGGCAACGATTTTTTTGAGGGGAGAGGACGGTTCCAATGGTCAACTGGATTTGGCTTGGGATGATTGTAGTCAGCGTAGCCTACGGCGCCGCGAACGGCCGCATCCAGCAAGTAACGGAAGCGGCCTTCAGCGGCGCGCAGACCGGCGTTACCGTTTGCTTCGGATTGATCAGCATCATGGTGTTCTGGCTCGGCATGATGCGTATAGCCGAAGCGTCCGGGCTTGTCGGCGCGCTGTCCCGGGCGGTTGCTCCCGTCGTCCGCTGGCTGTTTCCGGACGTGCCCCGGAACCATCCCGCCTTCGGCTTTATTTTATCGAATATGAGCGCCAATCTGCTGGGTCTCGGGAATGCCGCGACGCCGATGGGGATACGGGCGATGCAGGAACTGCAGAAGCTGAATCCCGACCCGTCCAAGGCAACGCCGGCGATGTGCACGCTGCTTGCGCTGAATACGGCCAGCATCACGCTTGTGCCGACGACGCTGATCGCCGTCCGGATGAATTTCGGCTCGGCGCATCCCGCCGATATTATTTCCTCGACGCTGCTTGCGACGATCATCTCCACAGGCGCGGCCATTTTGGCCGACAAATGGTACAGAAGGCGCAGCGGCAGGCTGCCGCCGGTCACGATCGGCCCGGCCCGAACGGAAACCAAAGGAGGGTAAGCGATGCTCTCCTTTCTTCATGCGTTGTCCGCATGGGCGATCCCGATGCTTGTCGTGGCCATTCCGCTGTACGCCGCGTTCCGCAAAGTTCCCGTATACGAAACGTTCGTCGACGGGGCCAAAGACGGCTTCCAGACCGCGATCGGCATCATCCCGCATCTGGTCGGCATGATGACCGCGATCGGGATGTTCCGCGCTTCCGGGGCGCTCGACGCGCTCGTCGATCTGGTCCGGCCGTTTTTCGAACGGCTGGGCGTGCCCGGGGACGTGCTTCCGCTCGGCCTTCTCCGCCCGATTACCGGAGCGGGTTCGCTTGCGTTCACGACCGATCTGATCAAAGAGCACGGGCCGGATTCGATGATCGCCCGCATCGCTTCCACGATCCAGGGCAGCACGGATACGACGCTTTATGTCCTGACGGTCTATTTCGGCGCGATCGGCATCCGCAGGACCGGCTACGCGCTCAAGGTCGGCCTGTTTTCCGACGCGGTCGGTTTTTTCGCGGCCATCGCCGTCTGCCTGCTGTTGTTTTAAACCCTTCGTCCATGTATGATGAAGGGTGAGGTGAACTTCATTGGAACGATTGCAGAAAGTGCTCGCGGCCGCCGGCGTGGCTTCAAGGCGCAAATGCGAGGAACTGATCCGGGAAGGCAAGGTGACGGTCAACGGCGAGGTCGTGACCGAACTCGGAGCGAAAGCCGATCCGGAAAAAGACGAAATCGCGGTGAACGGAAGGCGGATTCAATCCGAGTCCAAAATTTATTTGATGTTCAACAAGCCCAAGGGCGTCATCACCAGCGTTTACGATCCGAAAGGCCGCCCGGTCGTGACGGACTACCTGAAAGGCGTAAGCGAACGGGTCTATCCGGTCGGCCGTCTCGACTACGATACGGAAGGGCTTCTTCTATTGACCAACGACGGGGAGCTCGCCCACAAGCTGATGCATCCGCGCCATCACGTTCCGAAGACGTATCTTGCCACCGTGGAAAAGGTGCCGCACGGCGAGGCGCTCGAGAAGCTGCAGCGGGGAATCCGGCTTTCGGACGGCATGACGGCTCCGGCCGAAGTCGAATATCACGATGTGGATCCGGACAAAAATCAGGCGACCATCCGCATTACGATCCGGGAAGGGCGCAACCGCCAGATTCGCCGCATGTTCGAGGCGATTCATCATCCCGTTATCCGGCTGAAGCGAATCGCGTTTGCGGGCCTTGCGCTGGATAATCTGCAGCGGGGCAAGTACCGCAAGCTGTCGGCCGAGGAAGTCCGCATGCTGAAAAATGCCGCAAGCGGCGCAGGCGAATCGTGATCAAAGTCACACAATGTTCATAACCGGAGGTCGAGGCGGTTGTCTCTGACCCCGGTATTTTCGTTATAATCAATTCGACGGTTCGGCGAAAACATGTACGGCGGTGAAAGCGTGAAACGTTACCGTAAGCCCATCCAGTATATCATTCTCGCTTTTGTTGTGCTTATCGGAGGATATGCGATCGGCCAGTCGTTTTTCAAAACGTCGACGGTGCTCAAAGCCGGCGAGGCCGCGCCCGAATTTACGCTGGCCGATTTGTCCGGGCAGACGCACCGGCTGGACGACTACAAAGGCAAGCCGCTCGTCCTGAATTTCTGGGGAACCTTCTGCCCTCCCTGCCGCGACGAAATGCCCGATTTGCAGCGCATTTACGAGAAATGGCAGGGCCAGGGGCTTCAGGTCGTCGGCATCAACCTGAGCGAAGACAGGATCAGCGTGCGCAGCTTCGCCAAGAGCTATGGCGTGAATTTTCCGATTTTGCTCGACAAAAACCGGAAAATCGAGCGGTTGTACGGGTTGAAAGAATATCCGACGACGTTTTTTATCCGCCCGGACGGAACCATTCAGGAAATCGCCGTCGGAGGACCGATGAGCGAATCCTTTATCGAACAGCGCGTCGAACGGCTTTTCCAGCCGTAATCGCGGCAAGGAGGCGTTAGCTCGATTGTTTCAGAACACGAAATGCGAATGCGGGCACCAGAACCCGACGGGAACGGTGCTGTGCGAAGCCTGCGGCAATCCGCTCGTCGACGATTTGCCGCCGGACAGTCCGCTCGAGATGCGTTACGACGGAGCCGCTCGCCGTTCGCAAAAGCAAAATCCGGATTTGATCGACCGGGTGTGGAACTTTTTTTCGTCCGTCAAGGTGGCCGTCTGGCTGATCGTCATCACCTTGATCGGCGCCGCGCTCGGCACCATTTATCCGCAGGAGAGCTCGTTTGTCAATCTGGACGATCCGGCTCAATATTACAAGGATACATACGGCACGTGGGGGATGATTTACCACTTCCTCGGCTTGTCGAGAACGTACGAATCGTGGTGGTTCATCGGCCTGCTCGTCATGATCGGCACTTCGCTCGTCATCTGCAGCCTCGACCGCGTGCTTCCGCTATACAAGGCGCTGTCGAAGCAGCAGGTCCGCAAGCATTTGAACTTTCTGCGGCGCCAGCAGACGGTGTATGAAACGACGCTCCAGACCGAGCCGGCGGAATGGGTGGAGAAGTTCGCCCGCGAGCTGAAGCGAAAGCGTTACCGGGTCTGGATCGACCGGAAGGACGGAATGGCGCTGCTCGCCGAAAAAAACCGGTTCAGCCGCTGGGGGCCTTACATTAACCATATCGGTCTGATCGTGTTCCTGCTTGCGGTGCTCGCCCGGGCCGTGCCCGCATGGCATATGGACAAATACGTCTCGCTCGACGAAGGGCAAATCAAGCAGATACCGGATACGCCGTATTACGTGAAGAACGAAAAGTTCACGGTCGAATTTTATTCGGACGACGAGCTTCCCGAGCGGCTGAAAGGCACGCTGAGGCCGAAGCTTTACGAAACGAAGGCGACCCTTTACACCTGCACGGCCGACTGCGACGACCCGGTGAAAGACCCGGTGCTGGTGCCGGTGAAACAGCATAATATCCAGGTGAACAGCCCGCTGTCCTACAAAGGCCTGAAGCTGTACCAGTACAACTATGAAGAACGGATTCGGCTCATTTCCGTAAAGCCGATGCTGGTGGACAAGACGAACAATCGGTCCTACGGACCTTTCGAACTGCCGATGACCGATCCGCCATTGACTTATAAAGCAGGGCCTTATACGCTGAAATTGAGCGATGTTTATCCCGATTTCGGCCTGGACGAGCAGAACCGCCCGATGACCAAGTCGCGCGATCCGAACAATCCCGCTTTCGTATTCGTGGTGACGGGACCGGGGCTTGCGGCGGGCGGCGAAATGTACATTTATTTCCCGATGCCGTCGGCGGAAAACAAGAAGCTGCAGGACCAGCTCAACGAAAGCTTCCGCAAGCTGGGCAGCAATTCGGGACGCTTCGCTTTCGAAGTGAACGGCATGGAGAACGTCTCGTTCTCCCAATACACGTCGACCCTGAACGTCCGGGTGGACCGCGCGATGCCGTACATTTGGGTCGGAGCCGCCATTTCGATGATCGGCCTCGTGATGGGATTCTACTGGCAGCATCGCCGGATTTGGCTTCGGATCGACGGCCGCGCGCTGACTCTCGGGGCGCATACGAACAAGAACACGTACGGCATTCGGGCGGAAGTGGCGGCGGCGCTCGGCCGAACCGGCATCGCCGTCGAGCCGAAGGCGCTCGATAACAGGAGGAATAAACGTTGAACGACTGGCTGAATTTTAGCAGCAACGCCTTTATCGCCGCATTCTTTCTTTATTGCGCGGCATTTATCGGGTATGCGATCGCGGTCGCGGGCAAAAGATGGAGCAACCGCGATCCGGAAGGCCATGCCAAGCGGTGGGGCCGCATCGGCTTTACGCTGGCGGCGCTCGGCTGGCTCGCCCATTTGGCCTTTTTCTTTACGCGCTGGAAGGGCGGAGGCCATATTCCGACGAGCAACATGTACGAGTTCATGACCTTCCTCGGCATGGCGATCATGTTCGCGTTCATCATCGTGTATTTGATTTACCGCAAAGTATTGCTCGGGGCATTCGCGGTCCCTTTGGTTATTATTATTATCGCCTACGCTTCGGTATTCCCGTCCGAGGTGCAGCCGCTCATTCCGGCGCTGAATTCGATCTGGTTGAAAATCCATGTGACGACGGCCGCGCTCGGCGAAGCGTTCTTTGCCGTTGGCTTCGCCGCCGCGCTCGTGCATCTGATCCGGGTCGTCGACTACTCGCGGACGGACAAGGCCGGCCGCCGCGCGCAGTTCTGGACGGAATTCATGCTCGTCGTCATCGTCGTCGTGATCGGCTTTCTCGTCTCCGTCTTCGGCTTCCGCGCCGCGGGGTACGAAGCGCAGTTCCGGCAGGAGACCTTTCGGGTCGACCTTCAGGGACAGGGAGAGACGATCGTGCAGACGGTCGAGTACGGTCTGCCTCCGATCGTGGCGCCTTACAACAGCGAGAAGCTGTCGATGGACCCCTTCCTCGGCCTGAAGGAGCCGCTGTTCGAGGCGCCTTCCTGGATGAACGGCGTCAATGCCGGACGGAAGCTGAACACGATTATCTGGTCGCTGATCAGCGGTCTGATCCTGTACGGCATCATGCGGCTGATCGCGCGCAAGCCGCTGGCGGCGGTCATTCACCCGCATTTGGACGGAATCGATCCGGACGATCTGGACGAAATTTCTTACCGCGCGATCGCCATCGGCTTCCCGGTGTTTACGCTGGGGGCGCTGATCTTTGCGATGATTTGGGCCCAGATCGCCTGGTCCAGGTTCTGGGGCTGGGACCCGAAAGAGGTTTGGGCTTTGATCACGTGGCTGTTCTACAGCGCCTATCTGCACCTGCGCCTGTCGCGGGGCTGGCAGGGAACGCGGTCGGCGTGGCTTGCCGTCGTCGGGTTTATCATCGTGCTCTTTACGCTGATCGGCGTCAACCTGGTCATTGCCGGTTTGCATTCCTACGCGGGAGTGTAAGCTAATAAGGAATCGGACATGCAATCGAACGGAGGGATTTGGTTATGGTGAGCCAAGCAGACAGCCGGATTCTGGTCGTGGACGACGAGGAGCGGATTCGCCGCTTGCTCAAAATGTATTTGGAGAAGGAGGGCTATACGGTCGAGGAGGCTGAGGACGGAGAGACGGCGCTCCGGAAAGCGCTCCAGGACAATTATGATCTGATTGTGCTCGATTTGATGCTGCCCGGCATGGACGGCATCGAGGTTTGCACCCGTCTGCGCCAGAGCAAGGCCACGCCGGTCATCATGCTGACGGCGAAGGGCGAGGAAGTCAACCGGGTGCAGGGGTTCGAGGTCGGCGCCGACGACTATGTCGTCAAGCCGTTCTCCCCGCGCGAGGTGATCTACCGGATCAAAGCGATCTTGCGCCGCTCGTCGGCAACGGCGTTCCTGTCCAAAGAATTGAACGCCAGCAACAACATCGTGTTTCCGCACCTGGTCATCGAGCACGACGCGCACCGGGTGACGGCGGGCGGACACGAAGTCAATCTGACGCCGAAGGAATACGAGCTGCTGCATTATTTGGCCAGCTCGCCGGACAAAGTCTTTTCGCGCGAGGAGCTGTTGAAGGACGTATGGAACTACGACTTCTTCGGCGATTTGCGGACGGTGGACACGCACGTGAAGCGGCTGAGGGAAAAGCTGAACCGCGTTTCCGCCGAAGCCGCGGCGATGATCACGACCGTCTGGGGCGTCGGCTACAAGCTGGAGGTTAACAAATAAACGATGGCGATCTGGAGAACGGTAGTCGGTAAAATTTGGCTGACGATCATGGGCCTGGTCGCCGTCGTCATCTGCACCATCGGCTTGTTTCTGCTGCAATATATCGATATCACGTTCGAAAATTCGGTGAAGGTCAAACATTTGTTTACGGTTGCGGGGGCTGTCGGTTTTTTGCTGACAACCTTTTTCGCGTTTTTTCTGCTGACCAAAATTACCCAGCCGCTGCGCGAAATGAAAGAGGCGGCGGACCAAATCGCGCAGGGCGACTACACGGTGCGGGTCGCGATCCGCTCGTTGGACGAAATCGGCGACCTGGCCAACACGTTTAACCAGATGGCGTCCGAGATCGATTCGCTGATCCGCATTCTCGAGCACGAACGGGATCACCTGAGCAGCGTGCTGCGCAGCATGACGGATGCGGTCATCTCGTTCGATGCGGAAGGCGGCGTGATTTTGACCAATCCGCAGGGGCAGAACCTGCTCGAGGAATGGAACGACGTCGGCTGGGACGATGAAGACGGCCAGGGCAAGGTCGGACGCGTGCCGGAGCCGCTGCTCGAATCGTTCCGCAGCGTGATTGCGCACGGCAAGGAAATGACGACCAAGCTCAACGTCAAAAACGAGGTCTGGTCCGTCGCCCTTACGCCGCTGGCGTCGACCAGCGGCATCCGCGGCGTGGTGGCGGTCATGCGCGATGTGACCGAGGAGCACCGGGTGGACAAGCTGCGCAACGACTTTGTCGCCAACGTGTCGCACGAAATTCGCACGCCGCTCTCGATGGTGCAGGGGTACAGCGAGGCGCTGCTGGACGACATCGCCGCCTCTCCGGAAGAGCGGCGCGAGCTGGTTCAGGTTATTTACGACGAGTCGCTGCGGATGGGCCGGCTTGTGAAAGATTTGCTCGATCTTGCCCGCATGGAAGCCGGCCATCTGGAAATGAATTACGAGAGGCTGGACATGAATGCGCTGCTGGGCAGGGTATACCGCAAATTCGCGGCCATGGCCAAGGAAAAAGGCATCCTCCTGGTGAAGTCGGAAGACGATGAAACGCTGGTGCTGGAATCGGCGGACAGAGACCGTCTGGAGCAGGTGCTGACCAATCTGCTGGACAACGCGATCCGGCATACGCCGCCTGGGGCCCGCATTCTCCTCGGAGCGAAAAAGATCGCTTCGCAAGACGGGGAGCAATTGGAAATTACGGTGCAGGATGAGGGGGAAGGCATTCCTCCGGAAGATTTGCCGTACATTTTCGAGCGGTTCTACAAAGCCGACAAGGCGCGCAAACGCGAGTCCAGCGGCGGCACCGGACTTGGGCTTTTTATCGTCAAGACGCTTGTGGAAGCCCACAGGGGCAAAATACGCGTTCAAAGCAAGCCGGGCAGCGGAACGACGTTCACGATTACGCTGCCGGTAAGCGGCGATACCCGGCGCCAGGGTTAAGCGCTCCGCACGCTCGCCGGGCGTCAAACCGAAACAGGCGATTTGAATCCGATGGGGGAACAACCGGTGAGACTTCGAGCTTGGAAAGCCCGGCTTCGGGGAACGGGCGAGATCGGGCAGGACGATTTGAAACCGGAAGCGTACATCACGTTGTTTATTCACGGCTGCTTCCAGTTCGGGGCCTCGATGTCGGGTCTTTTTCTCAACCTGTACTTATGGCGCCTGACCGAAGACTTATGGATCAACGGCATGTTCAATATGATCGTGTACGGAATCACGCCTTTGGCGTTCGCCGCCGGCGGCTACATTGCGAAAAAGAAAGACCGGATGGTTACGTACCGTCTCGGCATCATGCTGATTGCGCTGTTTTACTTGTGCGTTATTTTTGCTCGGGAGCAGGTCGCGGCTTACTATCCGGTTTTTGCGCTGTTTAACGGGATTGCGCTGGGGCTCTACTGGACCGGCTATATCGTGCTCATGTACGATGTGACGAGCGAGCGGAACCGGGGCCGCTTTCTGGCGCTGAACCTGATCGTGTTCAACTCCGCCGGTCTCGCGGGGCCGGCGCTGTCGGGGCTGCTGATCGGACGGTTCGAAGGCTTGCAGGGGTATATCGTGACGTTCGCCGTCGCGTTTGCCATGTTTGCGCTCGCATCCGCGTTCAGTCTGAAGATCGGTGCGCTGAAGCCGCGCCATCGCGCCTATTACCTGAAATATGCGGGCGGGATGATGAAGCGGAACCGGCTGTGGCTGAAATCGCTGTTCGGTTATTTTGTTCTCGGCCTGTTCCAGGGGATCATGCTGTTTTTGCCGAATATTTTGCTTTATCAGACGTACGGCCGGGAAGATTGGGTCGGGCTGCTTACCGTGCTTTTTGCGCTCATTACGATTGGAACCGCATTCACCGTATCTCGGCGAAAATCGCACGACCGCGTCCGGTCCGACGTATTCTGGTCCTCGCTGTTCGTGGCGGCCGCATCTTGCGTGCTTCTGATCGATGTCGCGTGGTGGACGGTGCTCGTCTTTATGGTCGTCTTTTCGATTTTTAATCCGCTGACGATCAATTCGTTAAACGTTTACTATTACAGGCTGATGGATGTTCTGCCGCTTAAAGGCCAGTTCCGGATCGAATCGGTGGTTATTCGGGAATTGTTTCTCAATATCGGGCGCGTGCTGTCGATTTATGCGCTGATCGTATTCGCGGACCGTCCCGATTCGGCGGCGTTGCCCGTCGTGCTTGTGGCAGCGTCGCTGCTGCAATTCGCCATCGTCGGTCTTGTCGGCGGCAAGGGCGGGAGCTTTAGGCCGGCGGCCGGAGCGGACAACGAAGCGCTGAAAGGCTAGGCGGATCGGCCAAACGCCGTCCGCGAACGAAAAAAGGTTGGGCAGGAGGAAGCAAGCTTCCACCCGCTCAACCTTTTTTAAATGTCGTCCATTCAGATCAGTTGAACTTCCTTCGCCTTGACGAGATCCGGAAGCTGTTCAAGCTGCGCCAGAACGTCTTTCGGGACAGCCTTGTCGACGCCGAGCACCATGATCGCGGCGCCGCCGACGATTTTGCGGCCGACCTGCATCGTCGCGATATTGATGTCGTTCGTGCCGAGCAGGGTGCCGACGCGGCCGATAATGCCCGGCTTGTCGTTGTGCGAGATCAGCACGTGATGCCCTTGCGGTTCGACGTCGACCGGGTACTTGTCGATTTGCGTGATCCGGGCGCCGAAGCCGTTGAGCAGGGCGCCTGCGACCATGCGCTCTTCTTTGGCCGAACGCAGCGTAACCGTCACAAGGTTCGTAAAGCCTTTGCTTGCGGTCGACTGGTTGACGACGATGTTGACTTCGCGTTTTTTGGCCAGGTGCATGGCGTTGACCGCGTTGACCTGTTCGGCGCCCAGATGATAGGACAGAACGCCTTGGACGATATGGCGGGTCAGCGGCTGCGTATCCACGTCCGCAAGTTCGCCTGCGTAGCCGACGACGATCTCCTTGACGGGGCCTTCGGTGATTTGCGCCGCGAAGCTGCCGAGCTTGCGGCCGAGCGAGAAGTACGGCTCAAGCTTGGCCAGCACGTCGGCGGGAACCGCCGGCATATTTACGGCGTTCTTGTACGGTTCGCCGCGCAAAATGTGCAGAAGCTGCTCGGATACGTCGATGGCCACGTTCTCTTGCGCTTCGACGGTCGAAGCGCCGAGGTGAGGCGTCACGATGATTTTCGGATGCGACAGGAACGGATGATCCGGCTTCGGCGGCTCTTCCTCGAAGACGTCGAAGGCGGCTCCCGCCACGATGCCGGCGTCGATCGCCTCGACGAGCGCCTTCTCGTCGATAATGCCGCCGCGGGCGCAGTTGATGATCCGCATGCCGGGCTTCATGACCGCGAATTGTTCCTTGCCGATCATGTGCCGGGTTTCCGGCGTCAGCGGCGTATGCACGGTAATGAAATCCGCCGTCCGAATCACTTCGTCAACCGAGGCGAGCTTGACGCCGAGCTTTTGCGCGCGGTCTTCGGTCAAGAACGGGTCGTAGCCGAGCACGGTCATGCCGAACGCCTTGGCGCGCGTCGCGACTTCGCTGCCGATGCGGCCCATGCCGAGCACGCCGAGCACCTTGTTGCGAAGCTCGACGCCGACGAACGATTTGCGGTCCCATACGCCGCTGACGGTCTTCTGGTAAGCTTGGGGGATGTGGCGGGCAAGCGCCATCATCATGGCGAAGGTATGTTCGCAGGTTGTAATCGTGTTGCCGTCGGGAGCGTTGATGACGATGATGCCCCGCTTCGTCGCCGCCTCCAGGTCGATATTGTCCACGCCCACCCCGGCGCGGCCGATGACTTTCAGCTTTTTGCCGGCGGTCATGATCCGCTCGGTTACCCGGGTTTGGCTGCGGACGAGAAGCGCGTCGTATTCGCCGATCACGGCGACAAGCTCGTCTTCGCTCAGACCGATCCGCTTGTCGACGGAGATATCGGGCGCTTCCACAAGCTGCGAGATCCCCAAATCGCTGATCGGATCCGATACCAATACTTTGAACATGAATAATCCCCCTAGTTTCGATGTAGGCAATATTGAAAACACCCTCAATCGGTCCTCCGACCGCCAACTTACGGCCGAACGGTACGTTGAGGGTGGACTTAAGCGGGTCGTTATTCAAAGCATTCTTATTTTAATGCAATCGGACAGCCGAATGCAATGGTCAAACCGCAACAAAACGACGAACATCGACGTAAATTTACTTGTCGGGATAGAAGAACGGAAGCTGGGGCAGCAGTTGATCGGCATAAAACCGGTTCTTCAGCTGCAGGAAGTCGGCGTCGCGCACGGCCTCCGTCCGGGTCAAGAGCTCCGCAACGGCGCCCACCGTTTTCAGCTTCATCTTCCCGGCTTGGCCGGAAGCGATGAAGGCGTCGATGCGGGCGGTCAAATCTTGCGGCAAATAATTGCTCAAAAGTCCGTTCTCGCTCAAAAATTCGGCGGAAAGCTCGTTCCGGTTGACCAGGGGCAGCGATTTCCACGAGGTCAGATCGACTTTTGTGTAGTGCTTCTTGGTGTCGCTGATGTCCGGATCGATGGCGGCCGCCCATTTGACCATCGAGGCGAAATATTTTTCCTGCGCGGACAACCCTTGCTTGACGGCCTCCTTGTAATAGGCGTCTTCGGCGATTTTGCCCAGCAGGACGCTGGCGGTTCCTTCGTTGGCGGAAGCGGCCAGCGAGTCGAAGCTGTTCGCGAACAGCTTGAGGCTCTTGAGATAGCCGGTCTGCGCTTCCAGCAGAAGCGGCGACACCGGCGGGATGTAGGCGACTTTGGCCGACTTGTATTTGGCGTTCGCCGATTTGGACAGCTCCTTGAGGGAAGCGGAGCGGTCGGCGGCCGCATCCGACAGCCATTTCTGTTTCGCTTCCGTCCATTCGGTGATGAATTCACGATACGGCAAAAATACGGTATGATAAAAAGATACCAGGTCTTGCTGCTGGTAGGCGGTTTCCGAAGCGGGCTTGGCGGTTGCGGACGCGTTTTTCTTTTCGTAGCGCATTTCGGTTCTTTCGGTTCCGACCATCACCCCGTAGAAGAAAGCTCCTACCGCGACGATCAGCAGAAACAGGAATCCAAGCGCAAGCATGAGGTCGGTGCGAGTCAGTCGTTTCTCCATCGGTTGCTCCTTTTAGTACGTTATTGAACGGGTTTTGTTTTGCAGGTCAAGCAACAAAGCACGGCAACGAAACTATTCCGAAATCCGCAGAGGTATCATGAAAAAATTCGATTTCCGCAAGATCAAAATTCGCAAAGTAACCGTCGATCAGCTCGACGACCGGATGCTGCTCGTCAATTTGTACTTGACCCAACTCTTTACTTTTATTATCGGATGGTTGTGGGTGTTTTTGCAGGGCCGAAACGCGATAAATTTGTTCGCTCCGCCCGCTTCCGCCGATTTCGCGCTATGGGCCGCCGCTTTGGCCGCCGCCGTAATCGCCTTCGACCTCGGCATATCCCGGTGGGTGCCGGAAGAAGCGATGGACGACGGAGGGGTCAACGAACGGATCTTCCGCAAGCGCCCGATCTGGCATATCGCGTTGATTTCTCTGGTTGTCGCCGTTTGCGAGGAACTGCTGTTCCGCGGCGCGATTCAGAGCAGCATCGGGCCTTATTGGACAAGCATTTTATTCGCGGCCATTCACGTCAGGTATTTGCGCCACTGGATTCCGACGGGGATGGTGTTCGGAATCAGCTACGGACTCGGGTTGTTGTACGAATTTGCCGGCACCCTCTGGGCGCCGATCATGACGCATTTTCTCTTCGATTTCATCATGGGGCTGATCATTCGTTTACGGAGGGACTTGCAGCAATGAAAGAAAGCGACCATTCTTCGGTATGGGCGCGCTATAAGGAAGCAAAGCGAATCGCGCTCGGGCAGGAGGCGAATTCGAAGGAAGACGAGTCGGCTTTGACGCTGGAGGAGCTGGAGGATTTGATCGCAAAAACGGCCGAAATGTCCGGCATTCCGGAGACCGGCCTGCCGCCTCGGTCCGAGGTGCACGAGTCGGCCAGGAAAAGCTATTCCCGCTGGTTCTACCGGACGCTCGTCGCGCTTTTTACCTGCCTTGTCGTCTTCATGTTCTGGCTGGGCAAACAATATTACAGCGAATAAGCAGGAGCGGAACGGCAGAGAGGGCGCTGTAGTTGCTATAGCGGCAACTGCAGCGCCCGATTTCGTGCGTGCCTTCGATTTAAATGCCATAGCGGCAATTAAATCGGGCACACGGCTCGCCGAGCGGTTGTGCGAAAATTTTCATGCTCGTTAATTTCCCTCATCAATTTCCCTCATCGTCCAGCGCGATAGCCGCCGGATCGACAAAGGCGTAGCCTTTCTTCTCCAGTTCCGTCAGCAGCCGGTCCAGACCTTCCGCGGTCCAGGGCAGTTCGTGCATCAGAATGTTGCTGCCGGCGTGCAACTGGCTCATGACGTTGTCGATGATCGCCTGCGGCTTGTCCTTGATGTCGTCCCCGGTCATTTCCCAATCGAGCGATCCGTTCGACCACGTCATGTAGAGCAATCCGTATTCCTTGGCGACAGCGCGCGTCACGTCGCTTCCGGAAGCGTGAGGCGGGCGGAAGAAGACGGGCGCTTTGCCGGTCAGGTTTTGAACCGCTTCCTGCACGCTGCCGATCTGCTTGCGGACGACCTCCGGTTTTTCTTTGCCCAGCTTGATATGATCCCACGAATGGTTCCCGATGGCATGCCCGCGCTTGTCGATCTCCTTAAGCAGCTCGGGATTTTCCTGAACCCTGAAGCCGTTTACGAAAAAAATCGCCTTCGCCTTATGCTTGTCCAGACTGTCCAAAATCGGATCGAGCGTATCCGCGCTTTTGGGGCCGTCGTCGAACGTCAGCAGCACCACTTTGCGTTCGGTCTTCTGCGGATCGATGGGCACGATATCGTAATTTTTGTTCATTTTGTAACGTTTCGGAACCTCGGCAGGGGCCGGATTCGCGCTGGCGGTTTCCGTCTCATCGGAGCCTGTCGCCTCCTTCTGTTCGGAAGGAGAGGGCAAAGTTTCGGAAACATCCGCCGGCCGCCCGCTTATGGAGGGCGATGCTTCCGGAGGAGCGGCCGCGCGGCTTGCGCACGAAGCGAGAGCGAGGGCCAGAGTAGAAGCGGACAAGACGATCATCCATCGTTTCATGGTTTCAATTCCTTTTTTGTCCTAGTCGTGTTTTCGTATTCCATCTTACCATAAGCCCGGCGCGCGTTGGCGCGTTCCTTCTTCCTTTTTTTGATGGAGCATGTCCGGCATGGTTGCGAGCCACACTAACGTTGTCAATACCCGCTTAAAGCGGGTTGCAAATCGAACAGAGGAGGGATGAACGTGAGATTCGCAACGTTTCTGATCGGCGGTCTGGCGGGGGCCGCGGCCGTCATGATGATCCAACGGAACAGCCGCGTCATGGCGATGGCGGGAATGGCGGGCCAAACCCTGAAGCGTAAAGCGGGAGAAATGATGAAGGACGAGGCGTTCGGCCGTTTTTTTCAGTCCAAGACCGGACGCGAACGCGATTCCGAGGCTAAGGCGTTTCGCGACCGCGATGCGTCCGGCATGGACGGGCTTCAGCAGGTGGCTCATTTGGCCGCGCAGGACTCGGAAGTGAAACGGAACGTGAACGAAATTCTGGACGAACATGCCAAAAAAACGAATTAAAGCCGCTAAAGCTCCGGGAAGATCGCCGGGGAAAACATGCGGCAGGGAAAGCGGCACGATCCTCTTCAAAAATCGGAGGAAAGGGCCGCTTTTTTTTGCGTTTCGGTGTTTTTTCCTAGTGCATTTCATGTGAAGAAGTGATAACATGTTGTAAAACAGATTTCAATCACACATTATATGCCGCATCATACGCTGTTATCACCCATCGTGTGGGGAAGGAGGATCCTGTCATGAGGATGGAACGGCTGAGCCAAGACAAGATAAGGATTTTCCTTACGTTTGACGATTTGACTGAACGCGGAATCCAGAAAGAAGACATGTGGCGGGAAATCCCGAAAGTGCACGAGCTTTTCAGCGAGATGATGGATCAAGCTTACAACGAACTCGGCTTTGACGCCTCCGGACCCCTTGCCGTCGAAGTATTCGCAATGCCTGCTCAGGGCATGGTCGTCATCGTGACGCGAGGGAAGCTGGACCGGGAAACGGATCCGTCCGCTGAAGAGGAACTGGACGAAGACGTTTATGAAATGGAAGTTACGCTCGAGCAGAGCGATGCCATCATATATCGTTTCCGCGACATTGAGCACGTGATCGGCGCAGCCAGAACGATGGCCGGCCGGCTCACCGACGAGGGAAGACTGTACCGCTACCAGGACGACTGGGTGCTTTGCTTCGATCCGGCCGGCTGGGAAAACAACGCCTACCAGGCCTTGATCGCCGTGCTTGCGGAATACGGCGAAGCGTCCACGGTGACGCCGGCGGTATTGGAAGAATACGGCCAAGTGGTCATCCCATCCCAAGCGGTCAAGACGCTTGCCGAACACTTTGGCTGATCCTGAAATTCTTGTCTTGGGCAAAAAAGGCTTCCTGCGGGAAGCCGGAAACGGGCATTTTCCGGATGACGGCGACGTTGTCCGGGGAATGTCCGTTTTTTGCTGGAAATCGGATGCCTGAAAAGTCGTGACGTTGTATAATGGTGTTCAAGAGAGGGGGGGAGAACGAAAGGGTGACGGGTTTCTCGCTGCTGGCTGCCGCTGTTGCGCCAGGACTTGCCTTGCTCGCTTATTTTTACTGGAAAGACCGTTATGACGCGGAACCATTGTCGATGGTCGTGAAGCTGTTTCTGACCGGCGTCCTGATTGTGCTGCCGATTATGATCGTCCAGCGCGCCCTGACGCTGTGGCTGGGTGAATCGCCGTTTCTGTTCTCCTTCGTCATATCGTCCGGCGTGGAAGAATTTTTCAAATGGTTTGTCCTGTTCCACATCATTTACAACCATACCGAATTCGACGAACCCTACGACGGCATCGTGTATTCCACCGCCGTCTCGCTCGGGTTCGCCACCCTCGAGAACGTGATGTACGCTTTTCTCGAACCGATCACATTCGGCTCTTTGCTCGCGCGGGCGCTGCTTCCCGTATCCGGGCATGCCTTGTTCGGCGTCTTTATGGGATATTCGCTCGGCAGAGCCAAGTTCGCCCAGGGCAACCAAATCCGTTGGAACCTGTGGATGGCGTTTCTGCTGCCCTGGTTCTGGCACGGCTTGTACGATTTTCTCATGATGACGGTGCCGCAGGACTGGATCTGGGTCATCGTTCCGTTCATGTTTTTGCTTTGGCTGCGCGCCATCCGCAACGTGAATCGCGCCAACGCGGTATCGCCCTTCCGCTTGCTCAATCGGGACGATGAGGTTAAATCGCTGGCGACACGGCCATACTCTGAATAACCCCAATCATGCAAGGAGTTGGCGCTTGTTCCATGTCGACCGAACGGGTGAAAGTCGTGATCCGCTGCAAGCAATGCGGCGAAAGATACGTGCTGAGGGGCCGCAAAGAACGCGGCCGCATCGACACCGGCTTCAAACAGTGCATCTGCAACAATACGGACGAGTTTGAAATTATCGAAGAATAGCCGTGCATAAAGCCGATCTCTTTGTCCCACACTAACCGCAACAAGCAGTCTGGGAAAGAAAGGGGTCGGCTTTCGCATGTATGCACGACTTAGCTCGGTGTTATTTCCAATCGCGGTTCTGATGCTCGTCGGCTCGCTCTTGTGGGGATACCAAGAACATCAGGAGAAAAACGCGATTCTGATCAAAGCGGAAAACCAATATCAACGGGCGTTTCACGATTTGACCAACCATTTGGGCAAGCTTCACGACGAACTCGGACAATCGCTGGCCGTTTCGGCTGCGTCTCAAGGCATGCAGCGGAAAAGCCTTGTCAACGTATGGCGGTTGACCAGCGAGGCGCAAAACGAAATCAATCAGCTGCCGCTGGCTTTGCTTCCGTTCAACAAAGCGGAGCAGTTTCTTTCGCGGATTTCCGATTTCGCTTACCGCACGGCGGTCCGGGATCTGACCAAGCAGCCGCTGACGAAGGAAGAGACGAAAACGATGAAGTCGCTTTATGCGAAGGCGGCGGACATCAATCGGGAAATGGACAAGATCAGAGACGCGGTTCTTACGGACCGGCTTCGCTGGATGGATGTCGAAGTGGCGATGGCGAGCAAAAACGATCCGCACGACAACACGATCATCGACGGTTTCCGCGCGGTAGACAAGAAAATCGCCTCTTACCCGGAAAACGACTGGGGGCCTTCTTCACAGTCGCCCAACCGGAAGCGCACGCTGGAGGCTCTGTCCGGCAAGCCCGATGCGACGGAAGAGCAAATCAGGCAAAAAGCGCTCTCGTTCGTCGGCCCGAGTCTTCATGCGGAGGCCGGACATGAGGTGACCGTCTCCGCCAACGGCAAGGGGACCGACATGCAGACGTATACGGTTACGATCAAAAACCGCAACGGCGGCAACGTCCAGCTGGATTTTACCCGCAAGGGCGGGGAACTGCTCTGGATGATGAACACGAGGCCGGTTAAAGAACGCAAGCTGAACTTCGCGCAAGCCCGGACCAAGGCTGCGGAGTATTTAGACCGTCACGGGTACGGGAAGATGACTCCGGTGACCTATGACGAATACGATCACGTGGCGGTGTTCACGTTCGTGCGGGAGCAAAACGGCGTGAGAATCTATCCGGACAAAGTAACGGTACGCGTTGCGTTGGACAACGGGGAGGCGGTCGGGCTGCAGGCTTCGGATCACGTTTTTGCCGCCAAAACTTTGTCGGCCGGAAAGCCGAAGCTGAAAATGGAAGAGGCACGCCATGTGCTGAATCCGGATTTCGAGGTGCAGGATCACCACCTGGCCGTCATCGAGAACGAAGAGGAAAAGCAGGTGCTCTGCCACGAATTCACCGGCAGAATCAACGGCAACCGGTACCGGATTTACATCAACGCAAATACCGGACTCGAAGAGGAAGTCGAGAAAATACCGGACTCCGCGAAGGCGATTTTACGCTGATCCCGGTTGCAGGCCGCCCGCTGGGGCTGTCCCGAAAGCAAAATAATGGCGGTGCAAGGGGGGTATCCCTGCACCGCTGTTTGACTTTTCCTTGTGCTGCGTGTTTATACTTTTCAAGGCCTCAAGCCCTTCACGATCCAGGCAGCGTCGTTTTCTTCCCGGCTATACCCGGCGTCCGCGATGTCCGTTACGGCAGTTTGCCGAGGGCGGCTAAGAGCTATTTTGAATGATGAACGGGAGGGTGCACAAGAGGGTGGCGGCGCAGGGAAGAGGGCAGGTAACGGACAGAGGTAACGGACAGACAATCCGTTATGAAGGCCATTTGGCAAGAAAAACGAATGGTTGCGGACAGGAGATCCGTTAATCTCCGGGAAAACCGTAAAAAGGCGCAAGTTTTTCGTAAATAGCGGAACCTGTGTCCGGAGTTGCTTGATTTCAGCGGTCTTTGGATCGTATAAGGGAACTGTGGTCCGATGTTCCCGGATAAACGGGTTGCGGACGGGTTTGCGGAAGGCCGGACCCCAATCGTAAAACGGCCCCTGCCGATATCCGCTCACCTTGGAGCGTCAAGGGATCGGCAAGATTGTCCGTGGGACCGGCTTTGCAGGGATTATCCGTCAGGACAACTCCGGCTTTTTTCCCGTCGGGACGTTCCCGGCTCTCCAATTGTGATATAATGGAAGCGGCGGAGATTTTCGTTTCTCATTATTCCGTTTTGGAGGGTTCAGGGTGCTGCCCAAAGTCAACCAGACGATGTTCATCCAACCCGTGCGGGAGCAGGGCGACGGCGACTCTTCGACGCTTCGTTCGCGTCTAGCCGATGCCGATGAACATTCGCTTTACATTGAAGTTCCGCTTGTGGAAGGAACCGGAAGGCTGTATCGCACCGAAATCGGCGAGCGGCTTCGCGTGTTTTATTTTACCGCGGAGGGCGTCAGGCATCAGTTTGCGACGCAGGTGACCGGCTATCGCGAGGACGCCGTCAAGCTGGTGGCGCTGCAAAAGCCCGAACCCGATGCGATCGCCAGAGATCAGCGCCGCAGCTTCCTGCGTGCGGACGCCCAGCTCGAAGTCGCGATCCGGATCGGCGAGCGGCTGCGGTTCGTCACCCTGACCGAAGATGTCGGCGGAGGCGGCTTGTCTTTCCGCTGCGAGCGCAAATATCCGATCGCTCCGCGGCTGAAGCTAAACGGCTGGCTGCTGATTCCGTACCGGTCGGGCGCCGTCACGCACGCGAATTTCGACGCCGAGGTTGTGCGATTCGAACCGGCCGAACCGAACCATTACAACGTGATGGTCCAATTTACCCATATCCCGGATTCGGAACGGCAAAAGATTATCCGCTATTGTTTCGAACGCCAGTTGGATTTACGCAAGGAATGATGACATTGAAGAAACGCGACGGCAACGAAGCAAATTTCGTCCGTTGGGCGGATCGGGCCGAACGCAGGCTGCTGCAAGTCGCGGCGGGTCTAGCCGCGGCGCTGATCGCCGCGCAGCTGTTGCTGCAAATTCCGGCCGTCCGCCATGTTCTCTCAGGCGCCGAGTCGCGCGAAGGGATCGTTTATCACGCTCGTTAGCGTCTGCCAAAAGCGGGCCTTTTTGCATATGCAGATAGGGTGTGGTATAATTTTCTCGAGTGCACGCAGGCTGAGCCTGCTGCTTTTTTCTTACGGTAGGTTGAGTAGGAGGCCCTTTCGTACCCCATGATTGAACATTCGACGCATCCCATCAATATCGCGATCGACGGCCCGGCCGGCGCGGGCAAGAGCACGGTTGCCAGGCTTGTCGCCGAACGGTTGCGATATATATACGTGGATACGGGAGCCATGTACCGAGCGGTAACCTTTATAGCCTTGAGGCGGGGGATTCCGATCGAGGACGAGCGGCGGATCGGCGATCTTGCGCGGCAGCTCGATATCGTGCTGCTTCCCGGGGATGCCAGGCAACGGGTTTTGGCGGACGGGGAAGACATCACCGCCCACATCCGTTCGTTGGAAGTCAGCCGCAACGTGTCGCGGGTGGCGGCGATCGAAGCGGTGCGCCTGCGAATGGCGGAGCTTCAGCGCCAAATGGCCAAGTCCAAGGGCGTGGTCATGGATGGAAGGGACATCGGCACGCATGTGCTGCCGGACGCCGAACTGAAGGTGTTTTTGACGGCTTCCCCGAGAGAGCGGGCGCTTCGGCGCTATCGGGAATTGGGGGACGCCCCGCAGGTCACTTTGGAACAGCTCGAACACGAAATCGCCGAACGCGACAGAATGGACCGGGAACGCGAGATTGCTCCGCTTGTTCAGGCGCCCGATGCCAGGTACATAGACTCTACCGGACGGACGATCGAAGAAGTGGTAGATGAAATCGTGGAATGGGGACGAGCGGCTTCAAGAACCATTTCGGCGGGGGAGAAGTAAGCTATGTTATATCGTATCGGCCGGGTGATTTTGCGTGCCGTATTCGCCGTCCTGTACCGCTATGAGGCGCGGGGCGTCGAGAATATCCCGCCGCATGGTCCCGTCATCCTCGCCAGCAACCACAAGAGCGTGCTGGACCCGATCGCCCTCGGCATTGCAGTGCCGAGAGAGCTTCATTTTATGGCCAAGACCGAGCTTTTCGCCATTCCGCTCTTCGGAAGCCTGATCCGCAAGCTTGGCGCGTTTCCCGTCAAACGCGGAGGCGTCAGCAAGGAAGCGATTCGGACGGCGATCCAATTGCTGGAGGAAGGGCGGGTGATGGCGATCTTTCCGCAGGGAACCCGCAACGAGGATATCGGAGTGGGCAAGAGGGGCGCCGTCACGATGGCACTGCGCGCGGACGCGAAAATCGTGCCGGTAGCCATCATCGGCAATTACCGCCCGTTCCGGAAGATGATCGCGGTGTATGGAGCGCCGTTGGATTTCAAGGCGTACGCGGAGGCCGGGGAAGATATGGAAACGATGACGGAGCGGCTGATGTCCCGCATCCGGGAGATGGCGGCGACCGGACGGCCTTCGGCGTAACGGCGGTTGCGGCGCGAAGCAGGCGAAAGGCACTTTATCTTTTTTTTATGCCGATGATCCTTTTACGCCGATCTCAACTTGGTATAAGATGATTAATGTGATTTAAACACCGCTTTTTACGCTTGCGGGTTTAAATAAAGCTGTGGTAGAACTGAGGAGGTATTTTCATGTCTGAAGAATTGAATGTCCAGGAAACGGCGACCGCCGAAACGGTCAGCCAGGATGCGCTTGAAAACATCGTATCCTTGAAAAAAGGCGACACCGTGAAAGGAACCGTCGTTAAAATCGAAGACAACCAAGCTTTCGTAAGCCTTGGATATAAATACGACGGGGTCATTCCGCTGAGGGAATTGTCCGCCGTTCATTTGGATAACGCATCTGATGCCGTGCAAATCGGGCAAGAAGTCGAAGCGAAAGTCGTCAGCATCGACGACGACAAGGAAAAGCTTGTGCTTTCCAAACGCCAAGTCGACAGCGTCCGCGCATGGGATGATTTGCAAAAGAAATTCGAAAGCGGCGAAGTGTTCGAAGTGACGGTTGCCGACGTTGTGAAAGGCGGTCTTGTCGTCAACGTAGGCGTGCGCGGCTTCATTCCGGCTTCCATGGTCGAGCGCCATTTCGTCGAAGATTTCAGCGGCTACAAGGGCCGCACGCTCCGCGTGAAGGTCAAAGAACTGGACCGCGAGAACAACAAGGTCATTCTGTCGCAGAAAGACGTTCTGGAAGCCGAGTATGAAGAGAAGAAACAACAAATCATGGCTTCCCTCCAGCCGGGTCAAATCATCGAAGGCACCGTTCAACGCCTGACTCCGTTCGGCGCTTTCGTGGATATCGGCGGCATCGACGGCCTCGTCCATGTGTCCGAAATCGCCTGGACGCACGTCGCCCATCCGGCCGACGTCGTGTCCGAAGGCCAAACCGTGAAAGTCAAAGTCTTGAAGGTTGATCCTTCGATCGGCAAAATCAGCCTGAGCATCAAGGCGGCGCAACCGGGTCCGTGGGAAACGGCGGCCGACAAGTTCCATATCGGGGACATCGTGTCCGGCGTCGTCAAGCGGATCGTCAGCTTCGGCGCTTTCGTCGAAATCGCCCCCGGCGTCGAAGGCTTGGTGCACATTTCGCAAATTGCGCACCGCCACATCGCTACGCCGTTCGAAGTGCTGAAGGAAGGCCAAGAAGTGCAAGCCAAGATTCTGGACTTCAATCCTTCCGAAAAACGCGTTTCCCTGTCGATCAAGGAAACGGAAGAAGCGCCGCCGCGCGAAGAGCGCGCTCCGCGCTCGCCGAAGCAGGAATCGAACATTCCGGCTCCGGAAAGCATGAGCTTCACGCTTGGCGAGAAATTCGGCGACAAGCTGAGCAAATTGAAATAAAGCTGAAAAAGGCCGTCTTCGCCGACATCATGCCGGCAAAGGCGGCCTTTGCGCTTGTCAACCGCCGCCGGAAACTTCGCAATGCAAAGGGATTGTGGACGTTTTGATTGCTATTTTGGGACAGCCGCTTCTGCAATTGAACGTCACACCGGCACTTCTTCGGGTTTTTTAATATGCAGGGGAGGCGGGACAAGCCATCCCTTTTCCTTGGTAAGCCGCAAAATTTTCAGTCCGATTGCGGCTTTCGTCGTATGATACTTCGCGAACAAGGCGGCGACGTCTTCCCGGATGGATTTGCCCATGATTGCCGCCATGGAAAATTGCCAGATGTCGCAGGCTTCCCCATAGTGCAGCGGCTCATCTTTCGGATTTCCGCTTAAAATCCCCATTTTCAACACTCCTTTTGTTAAATCGAAGTTGTTTCCTAATGTATTGTACCTTTGAAAACAATTAATACGCGGTTGCCGGGATGCTGTTCTGAATCGCAGCTTTTTTAAACTTCCGAATGAGGGTTCGTCCGCTTAAAAGAGCATACTAATGGCATTGACGAGAGGAGGGATTGCTTCATGCTGCCTCCCGGCTACGCAGCGGGATTCGGATGGCTGATCACGGCCGTTCTGTGGTGGAGCGGCTGGAGGGCCGAGTTGGCGGACACCTTGCCCGTGCGGAGCGTCAGCCTGTTCCTGGCCGGTTGGCCGCTCGCTTTCGCGGTTAACGTGCCGGTGACGGAAGAGCTGTCGCTCAACGGCACGTTCGTCTGGACGGCCTTGCATGCGATCGCCCTTTTTCGTTCGATGGAGAGCAGCCGCCGGTGGACGTCCTTCGCCGCAGGGTTATTGATCGCCGCTGTCACGCTGTTTCTCGGCAGCTTGTTCGCCTCCGCCTCCCCGGGCGATGCCGAGTCCGTCCTGTATGCGGCGATCTTGGCGGGATCGGCGTCGGCCTTCATGCTCGGCTCCGCCGCCGAGCAGCTTGCGGCGCTTATGCTAGGCTGCCTTGCGGCGTCTCTCGCCGTATCGGTTTGGCGCGAAAATCCGGCGATCCAGCAGTCGATGGGCGTCGCCGTCCGGTTTCATCCGTGGTGGATGCCGATTCTTGCCGCAAGAGCGCTGTCGGTTGCCTTTCACCGTTGTGCAAAGTGGCTGAGCGGCCGGCGCAGCCGCAGGAATTGGCGCAGAGGAGGAGAAGAGTATTGATGGCAAACTGGCTAAGCGGGCATCCGGATCTTGCGGGCGTCGCCCTCGGAACGTTTTTTGGCGCTTCGACCCGCATATTGATGCTGCGGAGCGATTATCGCCAATATCCGGCCTATCCTCACGGCCGCATCATTCATATGGCGCTGGGTTTAATCGCCGGGGCGCTCGGCGCGGTCGCGGTGCCGGCGCTGTTCAACAAGGACTATACGGCCATCACCTTTTTGGCTCTGGCGGCCCAGCAATTCCGGGAAGTGCGGAACATGGAGCGCAACACGCTTTCGGCGATCGACCAGCTGGAACTGGTGCCGCGCGGGGCGGCCTACATCGAAGGGATCGCCGTCGTGTTCGAAGGAAGAAACTATTTGTCGATATTGGCGGCCTTATTGACCAGCTTGGCGGTGACGCTGGCGGGCTGGGGGGCGGGAATAGCGGTCGGCGCGCTGTATCTGGCGCTGATGCTGAAGTTCCGCAAAGGCAAGACGATTCGAGATATCGCGCGGGTGGAATTTGCGGACGTCCGGCTTGACGGACCGGATGTGCATGTCGGGGGCATTTACATGATGAACGTGGGACTTGAGGCCAACCGCCGGATTATCGCCGAGCAGGGAATCGGCTTTGTCCTCACGCCGAAATCGGACGACGCGAAAGTGACGCTGGCGAATTTGGGGCAGCGGCAAGCGATTCTGCACGATGTGTCCACCCGGCTGGGAATTTACCGGGACGACGGGGAGCCGGCCTTGCTTCCGCTCGCCAAGCTGGAATTGGCTTCGGGGAAGCTCGGCTTGCTTGTTCTGCCGCGGGAACGCGACCGGGACAAAGCGATGATGGCGGTGACCGGCGTGCCGCTGCTTGAGGCGGCCGTCAGGATGCCGACGGAAGCCAACAGACGGAAAGGGGGCGCTTAGCATGGCTAGAATCGCCGCCATTGTCACGACGCGCAAAGACGAAGCTGCCGGCGGGGCGCCGATTATTCATGTCGCGGACCGCGAACGCCTGAAATCGGTGTCCAATCTGCTGGAAAAAGCGCTGGACTGCGCCGCCCATCAGATTCACGAAGACATGATCATCCTTGTGGACCGCCATCAAAAGAACCGTTAGCCAAGCCGTCATATTTTTGTTATGATGTAGGCTGTATATAAACTGGTAACCATATTAGGGAGTGAAACGAATGGCAAGACCCGTCATCGCTATCGTGGGTCGGCCGAATGTAGGCAAATCGACGATTTTTAACCGGATAATCGGCGATCGACTGGCCATTGTGGAAGACAAACCAGGAGTTACGCGTGACCGGATTTATGGCACGGCGGAGTGGAACGGCGTTTCGTTCAGCGTCATCGACACGGGCGGCATCGAGATCGACGGCGAGGACGGCCTGCTCAGGCTCGTGCGGATGCAAGCGGAGCTGGCCATCGAGGAAGCGGACGTCATCATCTTCATGGTCGATGGCAAAGCCGGACTTACGAACGCGGACGAGGACGTTGCGCAAATGCTGTTCCGTTCGGGCAAGCCCGTCGTCCTGGCGGTGAACAAGGTGGATAATTTTCAACGGATGGAGGACATTTACGAATTTTATTCGCTCGGCTTCGGCGATCCGGTGGCGGTGTCCGGTTCTCACGGCATCGGGATCGGGGATTTGCTGGACGCGGCGGTCGCGAAGCTTCCGGCCAAAGAGAACGACGAATACGACGACGACGTCATCAAGGTGGCGCTAATCGGGCGGCCCAACGTCGGCAAATCGTCGCTCGTCAACGCGATTCTCGGGGAAGAGCGCGTCATTGTCAGCGACGTGGCCGGAACGACGCGCGACGCGATCGACACGCCCTTCGAAAAGGATGGGCAAAAATACGTGCTGATCGATACGGCCGGCATGCGCAAGCGCGGCAAAGTGTACGAGTCGACCGAGAAATACAGCGTCATGCGCGCGATGAAAGCGATCGAACGGGCCGACGTGGCGCTTATCGTCATCAACGCCCAGGAAGGCATCATCGAGCAGGACAAGCATATCGCCGGTTACGCGCACGAGCTCGGCAAAGCTTCCGTTTTTGTCGTGAACAAATGGGACGCCGTGCCCAAAGACGACAAGACGATGCAGCAGTTCACCAAAGCGATCCGCGAGCAGTTTCTCTTTATGCACTACGCTCCGATCGTGTTTCTGTCGGCGCTCACCAAGCAGCGCCTTCACCGGCTGTTCCCGGTGATCAACCGGGTGGCGGAGCAGCATGCGATGCGCGTGCCGACGCACGTGCTTAACGATATTATCGCGGACGCCGTGGCGGTCACGCCGCCTCCGACGGACAAAGGCCGCCGCCTGCGCATCAATTACGCGACCCAGGTATCGGTCAAGCCGCCGACGATCCTCATTTTCGTGAACGATCCGGAACTGATGCATTTTTCGTACGAACGGTTTTTGGAAAATAAAATACGGGCTGCTTTCGAGTTCGAGGGGACTCCGCTTCGGATCTACACTCGCCACAAGTCCGATCAGGAATAGGAGAGACCGGCCGTGTGGTTAGCGATCATTGCGATTGTCATCAGCTATTTGCTGGGTTCGGTTTCGTTCAGCATCCTCTTGGCCAAATCGTTGCGGAAAATCGATATCCGCCAGTACGGGAGCGGCAATGCCGGAGCCACCAATACGCTCAGGGTACTGGGCAAGGGGCCGGCGCTTGCCGTCTTTGTCCTGGACATCGCCAAAGGGATTGCCGCCGTTGCGCTGGGGCTCGCCCTCAAGGACGGCGATTACGGATGGCTGCCGGTCGCTTGCGGCCTCGCCGCCATCGTCGGCCACAACTGGCCCGTGTTCTTCAAATTTAAAGGAGGCAAGGGCATCGCCACTACGATCGGCGCTATGGTCATGCTCGCCGCGATCCCGTCGGTCATCGCCGGCGTCGTGGCGATCGCCGCGATCGCGCTGACGCGTTACGTCTCGCTCGGTTCGATGATTTTTGCCGTATTGCTGCCGGTTGTCTCGGCTACCTGCGGCTACGGCCCGGCGATCGTATGGGGAGGTGTCGTCGTGGCGGCGCTGGCGTTGCTTCGCCACCGGAAAAACATCGTCAAGCTGTTAAACGGCACGGAAAACAAACTCGGCGGCAAAAAGGAGGAATCCCATGGCGTCTAAAACCGTCGCTGTCCTGGTGGCCGGCAGTTGGGGGACGGCGCTGGCGCGCGTTCTGGCCGACAACGGCCATTCGGTGACGTTATGGACCCGCAGCGAGGCGCAGGCCGAGGAAATCCGCAGCTTGCGCCGCAACCGCAAATATTTGCCGGACGCGGAGCTGCCCGAAGCGCTTGAGGCAACGTCGGACATGGAAGCCGCGCTGAAAGGGGCGGACGCGGTTGTGTTCGCCGCCCCGTCGTCGGCGATGCGCGACGTCGCCCGCATGGCGGCGGTACATATTCGCCCGGAAACGCTGATCGTGCATGCGACCAAGGGCTTCGAAACCGACACGCTCAAACGGATGTCGACGGTCATCTCCGAGGAGCTGGGCCGTCCCGAAGAGGAAGTGGTCGTGCTGTCGGGGCCGAGCCACGCCGAGGAAGTCGCCCAGCGCCAACCGACGACGGTGGTCGTCGCCTCGCGCACCGTCGCATTGGCGGAGGCCGCCCAAGATCTGTTCATGAACGAAGCGTATTTCCGCGTCTACACCAATCCCGATGTCATCGGAGTGGAAACGGCGGGCGCGATCAAGAACATTATCGCGCTCGGAGCCGGACTTTCCGACGGGCTCGGCTTCGGCGACAACGCCAAGGCGGCGCTCATTACCCGCGGTCTGGCCGAAATCGGCCGCCTGGGCACCGCCATGGGGGCCAATGCCCTGACGTTCTCCGGGCTCGCCGGCGTCGGCGACCTGGTCGTCACCTGCACGAGCCGCCACAGCCGGAACTGGCGGGCGGGCTCTATGCTGGCCCAGGGGCTCGGGCTGGAAGAGGTGCTGGAGCGGATGGGCATGGTCGTGGAAGGCGTCCGGACGACGAAGGCCGCTTTTCTTCTGGCCCGTCGTTACGGCGTCGAAATGCCGATTACCAGCGAGCTGCATCAGGTGCTGTTCGAGAAAAAATCGCCCGCGGAGGCCGTCGGCGCCCTGATGGGACGCGTCCGCACGCACGAAATCGAACCGGCGGTCTTCTCGTCCTTCGACGGGAAACGCTGACCCGCGAACGGAACCGGCCGGATCGGCCGCCGTGGGCAGCCGCCGCTTTTCGGCACCGATTGTCTCTCCTCCTCATAGAATGCATTGGAGCAGGACCCGGAGGAGGGGAACAATGGACAAGAAACTTTCCAAGGACATCTTGAACACCGTAAGCAAAAAAACAGGCAAACCCATCTCGGAGACGTCGATCAAAAAAATCGCCAGCGGCGTATCGCCGAAAACCTTGCAAAGCGACGCGCAAATCCGTCAGCTGGTCAAGCAAGTGTCTGCGATGGCCGGCGTCCCGGTCACGGAAGAGACGATCCGGGAGATTACTTCCGCGGTGAGGAAAAGCGGATTGAATCTGAACAACCTGGAAGGGCTCATGAAAATGATGCTGAAAAAATAACGGCGCGGGCGAACCCGGCGGATCGGACCTCGTCTTCTTCGGAAGAATCGGGGTCCTTTTTTTGTGCCATGCCGGCAGCAAGCGGGGGCAGGACGGCAGCATAGCGGACGGGCGGCCTGGGAAAGGATAAAACGATCGATCCGAATCAAGGTTTTCGGGTTGTCCGTATTACGCATGCCATTCACACATTCAGGAGGTTTGGAAGGAAGATGACCCAGGCAACCGCAACCGATTTCCTTGCCGCCGTCAAAAAACGGCGCTCGTACTACGCGATAAGCAAGGAATCGGTCATTCCGGACGGGAAAATCGAGCAGATCATCAGCGACGCCGTCAAATATACGCCTTCGGCATTCAACTCCCAAAGCACGCGGATCGTATTGCTGCTGGGCGCCCACCACGACAAGCTGTGGGAGATCACGGAAAAGACGCTGCGCCAAATCGTCGGCGACGACGCCAAATTCGTTTCGACAAAGGAAAAGATGGACGCTTTCCGCAGCGGTTACGGCACGGTTCTGTTTTTCGAGGACCAAAACGTCGTGCGGCAGCTTCAGGAGCAATACGCGCTATACAAGGACAATTTCCCGGTCTGGTCCGAGCATGCTTCCGCCATGCACCAGTTCGTTGTCTGGACAAGCCTGGAAGCGGAAGGGCTGGGCGCGTCGCTGCAGCACTACAATCCGGTCATCGACGACGAAGTGAAGCGGACATGGAACATTCCGGACAGCTGGAAGCTGATCGCCCAGATGCCTTTCGGCAAGCCCACCGCTCAGCCGGGCGAGAAGACCTTTCAGCCGCTCGGGCCGCGAATCAAAGTGTTCAAGTAAACGCTGCGCCTGCCGCTATGGAGCCGAACGAAGAGGGGCCGTCCCGCAAGGTCTGTGCAAGACCGGTGCCGGTCTCTTTTCGTTTTCTTTTTTTCGTTGAAATGGTATAATATTCACCGTTTTGTAGGGTAAAAACGGAAAGGAACGGCGCACATGGATCCAATGACGAAAATGTGGGTATCGTTTGTCGGGATCGGTCTGATGATTTTGTCGGCGGTTCTTATTATGTTTACCCGCGCCAAGACGAAAGGAATCATCCGTTTTGTGTTATCGCTTGTCTCGTTTGCGGTCCTGCTGCTCGGGATGATATTCGGATTGTTTTCCATCATTTAAACTTTTACGTTATTCAGGCTTTAGTAGCGAACATGGGAGGGCGAGCCATGCTGACCTTGACCGGACGAACCCTCACGAAAAGCGGCGAGGCGCAAGTCGGCTCCAGCCTGCTGGCCGCCGCCCGCAAGCTGGGCGTCGACTGGCAGTTCAACTGCTCCCGCGGCACATGCGCGCGCTGCCGCTGTCTGGTCAAAGAGGGCAGAGAGCTGCTGAATGAAGCGACGGACGCGGAATGGGACCGCTTGGGGCCGGAGGAGCTGGATGAGGGCTACCGTCTCGGCTGCCAGGCCGTAATCGTGAAGCCGGGCACGATCACGGCGGTGAACCGGACTTATTTTTGATGCGAGGAAAGAAGGGATTGCCGTGCTGCCACCCAATCTTGAAAGAGCCGTCCGGCGATTGGCCGAACTGACAAGAGGCTGCGGCGTCCGGTGGACGATCGGCGGCAGCGCGGCGCTGGCCATCCGGGGGGCGAAGCTCGATCGGCCGCCAAGGGACGTGGACATTTACGCCGACGGCCAGGACATCCCCGTGCTGCACGAAAGGCTGCGGTCCGCGGCGCTGGACCGTCCGACGGAAGACCGGACGGATCGGTACCGCTCTATTCTGTCCCATTACGATTTGATGGGAACGACGGTCGAACTCGTGGGCGCGTTCCGCGTCGGCTGCAGAAATTCGGTGTATATCACGGAAGTTGCGGCGATTTTGTTTCCGATGAGCGAGCGGGTGCGCTTTGGCGACGACGAGCTGTTTCTCGTCCCGCTTGCCCACGAGCTGCTGTTCAATTTGCTCCGGGAACGCTACGACCGGGTGGAGACGGTCGCCCGGCTGATGAGGGCGAATCCCGAGGCGCATGCGCCGGGGCTCAGGCGGCTGCTGGAACGCAACCGCCTGGCGCCGAATATCGCGGAAGAGGCGCTGCGCCTGGCCGGAGTGGACGAGAGGGGAGCGTACGCCGATGGGCGGTCTCCCGTCCGTTAAAGTCGTGTTTTTGCCCGGGGGTCGGACGGCGGTTGTCCGTCCGGGCACGACGCTGCTGGATGCGGCGCGCCGGGCGAAGGCGCCGGTTCGCACGCGCTGCGGCGGCGTGGCCGGATGCCTGATGTGCAAGGTGACCGTCGACGAGGCCTTCCGGGACCGCTTGAGCGAGCCGTCGGACGCCGAGCTTCGCAAGCTGGGGCCGCTGCTGCAGCAGGGCATGCGCCTTGCTTGCCAGGCGAAGGTCTGCCGCGATGCGGTCGTGCAGGTGCCGGAAGATCCGCTGAAGGCGGCCGTGCGCAAAAAGCTTGCCGAACAGGCGGAGGAAGATTTGTGGTGAACGTAGGAGGAAAGCGATGAAGGTTGCGTTTCGGGCTCGTTTACGCGGCATGCTGCGCGCGGCGTCGTGCGGCATGCTGGCGGTGTCTCTTCTGGCCGTTGCCGGGTGTCTGTACCCGGACGATCAAACGCCGGGCAGCGGCGCGTCGGCGCGCGAAGCGGTGCTGACCGTGCAGGACGCCGTGGACCGCTATCAGGAGGCGACCGGCCTGCTGCCGATCATGAACGCCGACCGTTCGGTGCCCCTGTACGAGAAGTTCAAAGTCGATTTGGGGAAATTGAAGCGAATGGGCTTTTTGTCAACCATTCCTTCGGCCGCATTCGAGAGCGGGGGAAAGGATCAGTTTCTGATCATCGACGAAGAGACCGATCCCAAGGTCAAGCTGCTCGATCTGGTCGTTTACCAAAGCGTAGCGTCCGTGCAGAAAAAAGTGAACGACTATATGGACAAGCGCGGCGGGCAGGCTCCTGCAGGCGAAGAAGTCTATCCCGGCTTTTATGCGCTGGATTTCGGCAAGCTCGGAACCGAAGAGCCTGACGTTCGCAGCATGTTTTCCGGGCAAAGCCTGACGTTCCTCGTGGATGGCGGGGGAACCGTTTATCTCGACTACGGCGTCGACATCGCGACCGCGATCCGCAAGTCGGGAGCCGTTCCCGACGGCAAACAGGATCTCCGCCGCCTGCTCGTCGACGCCTCCTACTACGTTCCGGTCAAATCCCCCGTGTACAACTGGGTGAACGGGGCGCCGCAAGCGGTGCCCGAGCGGAAATGACAAGACAGCTTCATACGGCCGATATCGCCGTTCTCCGGATTTCCGGAGGACGGTTTTTCTTTTTCCCGCCGCCGTCTTGCGGCTTTGCGCCCGATTCCGCAATTGCCGAACCGAAGACATAGTCGGATTTTTCCATACATACAATCAAGGGGAGAGCGGAACGATCCGGAAGTTTGCGTTTCGCACGAATTTTTTTCGGGATCGTCATAAAGAAGAATTTCCCACATACAATGTTACCAGTCCAAGTTCGTGTACGAGTTCCGTCGCGCTGACGGATTCACGCAGGCTTCGCGATTAAGCAGGGGAGGGAATCGAAGTGGAAAAAGTGGACATTTTCAAAGATATCGCCGAACGCACGGGCGGAGATATCTACCTCGGGGTCGTCGGCGCCGTCCGGACAGGCAAATCGACCTTTATCAAGCGTTTTGTGGAAACCGTTGTGCTGCCCAACATCACGCATGAAGCGGATCGCGTGCGCGCCATCGACGAGCTTCCGCAAAGCGCGGCGGGACGCACGATTATGACGACGGAACCGAAATTTGTCCCGAACAACGCCGTGCAGATCAAGGTGGCGGAAGGTCTGGAAGTCAACGTCAGGCTGGTGGACTGCGTCGGCTATACGGTGGAAGGGGCCAAAGGCTTCGAGGACGAAAACGGACCGCGCATGATTACGACGCCCTGGTTCGAGGAAGCGATTCCGTTTCAGGAAGCGGCGGAAATCGGAACGCGCAAGGTGATTCAGGAACACTCCACGCTGGGCGTCGTCGTGACGACCGACGGCACGATCTCGGAGATTCCCCGCAGCGCCTACATCGAGGCGGAAGAGCGGGTCGTGCAGGAGCTGAAGGAGGTCGGCAAGCCGTTCGTGCTTGTCGTCAACTCCACGCGTCCGCGCAGCGAAGAAGTGCAGGCGTTGCGCAGCGAGCTGGCTGCGAAATACGACATTCCGGTTCTTGCGCTGAGCGCCGCCACGATGGGGGAAGACGAAGTGATGGGCGTGCTGCGGGAAGTGCTGTACGAGTTCCCGGTGCACGAAGTGAACGTCAACCTCCCGAGCTGGGTCATGGTGCTGAACGAGAAGCATTGGCTTCGTTCGAGCTATGAAAATTCCGTCCGCGAGACGGTGAAGGATATCCGGCGTCTTAGAGACGTAGACCGCGTCGTGTCGCAGTTCATGGAATACGATTTTATCGGCCGGGCGGGCCTCAGCGGCATCAACATGGGCCAGGGCGTTGCGGAAATCGATCTGTTTGCGCCCGACGAGCTGTACGATAAAATTTTGCAGGAGGTCGTCGGCGTCGAGATTCGCGGCAAAGACCATCTGCTGCAGCTCATGATGAGCTTTGCGCACGCGAAGCGCGAATACGACCGGTACGCGGAAGCGCTGGAGATGGTGAAGACGACCGGCTACGGCATCGCCGCCCCGTCGCTTGCCGAGATGACCCTCGACGAGCCGGAGCTGATCCGGCAAGGTTCCCGCTTCGGCGTCAGACTGAAAGCGACGGCGCCGTCCATTCACATGATCCGCGTCGACGTCGAATCGGAGTTCGCCCCGATCATCGGCACCGAGAAGCAAAGCGAGGAACTGGTCCGCTATCTGATCCAAGACTTCGAGAAAGACCCGATCAAAATTTGGGAATCGGATATGTTCGGACGCTCGCTTCATTCGATCGTGCGCGAAGGCATTCAAGGCAAGATCGCCATGATGCCGGACAACGCCCGCTACAAGCTGCAAGAGACGCTGGGCCGGATCATCAACGAAGGCTCGGGCGGTCTGATCGCCATCATCTTGTAAGCCGAATCCCGACAGGGGCTGTCCCATAAGTAGTGAAAACTACTGTGGGGCGGCTCTTTTTGTTTAGGCCATCGTGTGGGAAGGGGAGCCGATTCCGCTTATGGTTTGTCTGTCGCGCGTTCCGTTTTCGTTCGCTTTTACCTCTCGGCTTCATTCAACTCTCGAAGCAGTTGGCGAATTGGATTGGCCATCTCCAGCTTACCTCCCCTTTTTCGATAAGAATCGGATTTTTCATGCACTCCGAAAAGCCAGCTCCTCCGTCATTTGACTTCGGGGCTGATTCGGGCGCTCGCCCGGTCCGGCGAGCCGGATGACCGATTTAGTTGCCGTTATAGCAATTGAATCGGGGGTGTACGCGAAAAAGGGCTGTGTAGTTGCGGTTAAGGCAACTGCAGTGCCGCCCGGCCGGCCGGACGGGGGCGCGTGCAAAAACAGTTCGCCTTTTGCACGACCTTTTGCGCGGTTTTGCTTGGACGAGACGGGCGCGATTATCCGCGAATTCGGCAAAGGTATTGTAAAATAGACAAAAATCTCATAAAATCAGATTTTGTTGAGTTCTTTTTTTGGCGCCATTTCTTAAAAAACCGATTGACATAGTAGGAAATAGGGGCTATATTAGCATTGCAATTATGAGATACAAGTTTAAGGGGAGGCACTACAATCTATGAAACATTCGGCACGTTATAGCGTCTGGGCTGCGCTCGCGCTGGCGATCGTTCTGGCGCTTACCGCCTGCGGCAGCAAGAACGGAAACACGAACGCCGGCTCGAGCCCGTCGGCGTCCGCTTCGGCGTCGGCATCCGCTTCGCCCGCCGCATCCGGTTCCGAAGCCCCCGCCGATATCGAAGCGCTGAAAGGGAAGAAAATCGCCCTTGTCATGCAATTCATGCAAGGGACCTTTTCCGCCCAATACGTCGACGGCGTGAAAAAGCAAGTCGCCAAGTACGGCGGCGAATTGAAAGTCTTCAACGCGAACGGCGACCTGAACGTGATGGCGGCCAATCTGGACAACGCCGTTAACCAGAAGTTCGACGGCATCCTGATCGACCACGGCAACGCGGAAGCGTTGACCGCCGGCGTCCAAAAAGCCGTGAACGCGGGCATTCCGGTTGTCGAGTTTGACGCGGGCCTTTCGATCGAAGGCGTGACCAGCGTGGCGCAGAACGACCAGCTTCTCGCCCAGAAGACGCTTGAACAGCTTGCCAAGGATGCGGGAGACAAGGGCAACATCGTCAAAATCTGGGTGGCCGGCTTCGCTCCGATGGAGCGCCGCCAGCAAGCGTATGATGCGTTTTTGAAAAGCCATCCGAACATCAAGGAAGTTGCGGCGTTCGGCCAATTCGACAACGCGCAGCTGAACGCGCAAACCCAGATGGAAGCCGTGCTCAGGCAGTATCCGGAGAAAGGCAGCATTACCGCGGTATGGGCGGCCTGGGACGAATTCGCCAAAGGCGCCGCAACCGCGCTGAAGCAGGCGGGCCGCACCGAAATCAAACTGTACGGCATCGACCTCACGGACGAAGACCTTGCCATGATCCAGGATCAAGACGGCGCATGGGTCGGCAGCGCAGCGGTTGACCCTAGCTCCATCGGCGTCGTGCAAGTGCGCTATCTGTATCAGAAGCTGCACGGCGACAAGACCGACGCGCGTGTCGAGCTGGAGCCTGTCTACGTCGGACGCGACGCGCTGCCGAAGGACAAGCAGATCACGACGGCGGAGCTTTCCCAGTACATTCCGGAATGGGGCCAAACCGAAACCGGAAACACGGAATATTTGAAACAGCTTGAGCAATCCGTAGGCGCACAATAATCCGTCTGCATGGCGATTGCATTACGGCGCGGACACGATCCGCGCCGTTTCCTGCTGTCTGGATGAGAATAAGGGAGGGAATCGGCGGATGGCAGCACCTAGCGTGCTTGAGATGAAGCGCATTGCGAAGGCGTTCGCCGGCGTTCAGGCGCTGGACGAGGTCGATTTTCGCGTGCAAGGCGGAGAAATTCACGCGCTGCTCGGCGCGAACGGAGCGGGCAAAAGTACGCTGATGAAGATTTTGTCCGGGGCGTATGCGGCGGACGGCGGCAGCATCGAGCTGAACGGAGCAAAGCTGTCGATCGGCTCTCCCGCGGACGCCAAGGCGGCCGGCATTCATTGCGTCTACCAGGAAGTGGATACTTCGCTTGTGGCCCAGATGACGGTGGCCGAAAATATTTTTTTGGACCGGCTCGCTTCCTCCCGCGGCGACGCCTTCGTCAAATGGAACGGCCTGTACGAGGAAGCGGCGAAGGCGCTGAAGCAGCTTGAGCTGGATATTCCGGTTCGCAAGCGGGCGGGAGAGCTGACGCTGGCGGAGAAGCAGCTTGTCCTGATCGCCCGGGTGCTGGTGGAGGACGCGAAGGTCGTCATTTTGGACGAGCCTACCGCGCCTTTGAGCATGGAGGAGACGGAGCGGCTGTTTGCGATCATGAAGCGGCTGAAGGAAGCGGGGATCGCGGTCATTTTCATTTCGCACCGGCTGCCGGAAGTGTTTCGGATGAGCGACCGCATTTCGGTGATGCGGGACGGGCGCATGATTCTGACCGAGCCGGCAAGCGGGCTGACGCCTGCGGACGTCATACGGGCCATGCTCGGGCGGAGCTTTGAGGAAGAATATCCGAAGCGCAGCGTCGAGATCGGCGAAACGCTGCTGACCGTCGAGGATCTGGCGGCGGGGCGCAGAGTCCGCGGAGTGAATCTCGACGTGCGAAGGGGCGAAATCGTCGCCGTCGTCGGTCTGGTCGGAGCGGGGAAGACGGAACTGTCCCGTCTGCTGTTCGGAGCGGACCGGGCGGAGCGGGGACGGGTCTTGCTGGGCGGCAAGCCCGTCGATCTCTCGTCGCCCGCTTCGGCGATCCGGGACGGGATCGCCCTCGTTCCGGAGGAGCGGCGCAAGGAAGGCATTCTGGTGAAAGAATCGGTGCTGCATAACTTAAGCCTGACGATGCTGCGTCCGCTCAGCAGGTTCGGCTTCCTCTCCCCGGCCGCCGAACGCAGCCATGCAAGCGGCCTGATCGGGCAGCTCGGGATCAAGGCGGCGTCGCCGTACCAATTGACCGCCACCTTAAGCGGAGGCAACCAGCAGAAAGTCGTCATCGGCAAATGGCTGAGCACCGGAGCGGAAGTGTTTGTGCTCGACGAGCCGACCAAGGGAGTCGATATCGGAGCGAAGCGGGACATTTTCAACATTATCGGCGAGCTTGCGGAGATGGGCAAAGGCATTCTGTACCTGACGTGCGAATTTCCCGAGGCGCTTGGGCTTGCCGACCGCATTCTCGTCATGTGCGACGGCCGGATCGTGAAACAATTCGCCCGCGGAGAAGCGACGCAGGAAGACTTGCTCTATTATGCCAGCGGCGGACGGGAGGAATAAAAGTGAAAAACAAAGTGCTGGATTTCTCGTTCAAATACGGGGCGCTTATCTTCATCGGCATCATTTTGCTGTTTTTCTCGCTATACAACGAATACTTTTTCACCTATTCGAATTTGACGGACATCCTCCGCTCGATTTCGATCGTCACCTTCGTCGCTATCGGCGTGACGATTTCGCTGATGGTGGACGGCTTCGACCTGTCCGCCGGTTCGACGGTCTCGCTGTCGACGGTCGTCACCGCCACGCTGATGATCTGGTACGAATTGCCGCTGCCGGTCGTCATCGTCGTGCCGCTGCTGGTCGGCGCCGCCGTCGGGCTGCTCAACTCCTTTCTGATCGTGAAGGTGCGCATTCCGGATTTGCTTGCGACGCTTGCGGTGATGTATATCGTCAGCGGGCTTCACCGCACGTACACGAAGGGCTACTCCATTTATAACAACATGCAGCTTGCGGACGGATCGAAGGCGCCCGGCAAAATGTACGATTCGTTTTTGTGGATCGGCCAAGGCAAGCTCCTCGGCGTTCCGTTTCCCGTCATCCTGATGCTCATCGCGGTCATTGCCGCCCACCTGTTTTTTAAATATACCCGCTGGGGCAGACAGGTGATCATGACGGGCGGCAACGAGGAGGCGGCACGCTTGTCCGGCCTCAGAGTCAAGCGCATCCGCGTGTGGGCGTACGTGGCGTCCGGCGTGTTCGCCGCCATCGGCGGCGTTCTGTTCGCGGCGCGCGTCGGCAGCGGCCAGATCGACGCCGGCGCGCCGCTGCTCATGGAATCGGTGGCCGCCGTGTTCGTCGGCTACTCCGTCTTCGGGGCGGGCCGTCCGAACATTGTCGGCACGTTCGTCGGGGCGGTGCTGACGGGGATTTTGATCAACGGGCTGACCATGATGAACGTCCAGTACTATTCCACGGATATCGTCAAAGGCGGCGTGCTCGTGCTCGCGCTTGCCGTCACGTTTATCCATCTGACGCGCCGCAAAGTGTAAAAACGGCCGGGCAATGCCGCAAACCTCGCGCCGCGCTTGAAACTTCGGCGCTATTGTGTGTATAATTTCTGATGAAACGGTTAAACAGTTAACAGGCCAGTACCCGTCCGGGAGGTGAAAGTCATGAACAAAACCGAACTGATCGCCAAAGTGTCCGAACTGGCCGATCTGTCCAAGAAGGATGCGACCCAAGCGGTTGACGCCGTGTTCGAGGTTATCTCCGAAGCGCTGAAAAACGGAGAAAAAGTTCAGTTGGTTGGCTTTGGCAACTTTGAGGTGCGCGAACGTTCCGCCCGCAAGGGGCGCAATCCGCAAACCGGCGAGGAGATCGAAATTCCGGCAGGAAAGATTCCCGCCTTCAAGCCGGGAAAAGCGCTCAAAGAAGGCATTAAATAAAAATGTTTTTTGCCTAGTTTTGTGATGGTTTCAGGGTTGCGTACTGCTTGCCGCCTGTGCTATAATCACTCTCGTGTTCATCGGGGTATAGCGCAGCCTGGTAGCGCGCATCCTTGGGGTGGATGAGGCCGTGGGTTCAAATCCCGCTACTCCGACCATGACATACTTACACGAAACTGCTTTTTCGCGAATTGCCGCGGAAAGGCAGTTTTTGTTTGACAGAGCGACAAGCTTTCCTTCATCATGAAGATAAAGAAAACCTAAAGAAGCTGGAGGATACGCCATGGATTCGACTCCCGCGCAAGGAGAATATATCGTTGTAAAAGCCAAGGACAACGGGGTGAACGTCATCGGCCTGACGCGCGGCCAGGATACCCGGTTTCACCATACGGAAAAGCTGGACCGCGGGGAAGTGCTCATCGCGCAGTTTACCGATCATACGTCGGCGATCAAAATCCGCGGCAAGGCCACGGTGCTGACCAAGTACGGCGCAATCGAGACCGACGCCTGACGGCCGCGGCCGCCGGCAGCAGGCCAAGCGTCTTCGTGCGCCGCTTATTCGCCGGGCTGTTCCGGTCGCCGAACTTCGGCGGCTTGCCTAAAAACCGGCGGCGCAGGCATAGCTTTCCTCTCCGTGCCGTACAATGGGTAATGGGACAACGTTGCGGATGAGGAGGGGAACGGGGTGGCGTTTTGGCGTCGCTTGCTGGGACTTGCCGCGCTTGGCTTTGCGGTCGTCGTGGCGCTTGGCCGGCTTTCCGGACTGGAGCCGGAGAACCCGCATTCGCGCGAAGCGGAAGCCGTCTTTACGCCGCTCAAGGTCACGAAGCTGGCGGACGATACGCTCGTCGATGCGCTAATCGAGCTGCCGCTTGCCGATCAGCTGATCCGGGCGGGATGGGATCACGAAATTTTGTCCGTCGATCTGGCGCTATCCCCTTCCGCGGCGCATCCGCAGAGCTGGTGGCAGGATGCGTCGACGATGGTGGAGCTTGCCTTCGGACGGTTGTCCAACGTTCGCCAGCTGCTGCTCAGGCTGTATCGGGAGGACGGCGGCAAACGGACGCTGCTTGTGACGGCGGACACGCGCCGGTCCGATTGGACGGACGGACAGCTCGGCGCCTTGGAGCCGAACGCCGGTACCGGGTTCCCCGCATGGGCGCCGAAGCTGCGGTTGTCCTGGACGGCGGATGGAAAACGCTGGATCGAAAATATTACAATTGAATGAATCCTGTCCCGGCGTTATGCGGGCGACAGGCGGGTGTGTTATAATAGACGAAATTTGAGAGTACGATGGTTGCTGCGGATGCTCGGAGGCTTAAACGATGACACGTAACCGAATGGCTCAGATGGCCCAGAAATATATGGAATATGACATGATCGGACTTCATACCGAGCTTCCGGAGTTTCCGGAGGGCCGAATTCGCCTGCTTCACGCGGTGCTGTCGCATCAGGACGAGAGCGCGAAGCTGAAGGATCTGATGGCGATCGTCGCCTCGCTCGCGCAGATGGGGCTGGATACGCACGATCTTGTCGGGAACGAATCCGCTGCAGGCCGCGGCGGATTGCTCGTTATGCGCGCAAGGCAGCTGAAGGTGCTGGCGGGCGATTATTTCAGCGGCCGCTTTTATCATCTGCTTGCCCAGGCCGGGCAGGTGGAGATGATCCGCAGAATCGGCGACGCGATTTGCGAACTGAACCGGATCAAGATCGGTTTTTACACGAAGATGAGGCAGATGAAGCTGAATGCGGAAGAATACCTGCTGCACGGGGCGGAGCTGAAGTCCGGCTTGTTTTTGTCGTTTGGGCATTTGATGACCGGCCTTTACGAGCGGCTGTGGCCCGAAATCGTGGACCGCTACAGCCGGTGCGAGCTGCTGCTGCAGGAGCTGACGCGGCTCGAGAAACCCGGCGAGCTGGGCGGCAGCTGGGGATTTTGGCATGTGCTGAACGAAGGCAGCGACGAGGACCGCTCGGCGCTCGCCGACAAGCGGCACGACGCCGGCTTTGTCCGCCAATTGTTCGACAAGTATTCCGTTTCCGACAAGCTGTCCGGCATGCTGAGCCAGACCGCCGCGCAACTGCAGGGGCTCATGGAGCGGATACCTTCCGATAAGCTTGTGCAAGAGCTAAAGCCGCTGATTGCGCCGTTTCTGAAGGCGGCGGGTCCCATGCCCGCGAAGGTGGCGACTGAACTGGGGTGAACCGCCAAATGGATGCAGAGTCCAAACAGAACCATGTCCATTCCGTATTTGAGAGCATCGCTCCCAAATACGATCTGATGAACGATATTTTGAGCTTTCGCCGCCACAAGGCTTGGCGCCGGTTTACGATGCGCAAGATGGAGGTGAAGCCCGGCCAGACGTCGCTCGACTTGTGCTGCGGCACGTGCGACTGGACGATCGCGCTGGCGCAGGCGAGCGGCACCGGCCGCACCGTCGGGCTCGATTTCAGCCGCAACATGCTGGAAATCGGGCGGGCGAAGGTGGAGAAGCTGGGGCTGGACAAGCAGATCGAGCTTGTTCAAGGCAACGCGATGTCCCTGCCTTTTCCGGACAATTCGTTCGACTTCGTCACGATCGGCTTCGGTCTTCGCAACGTGCCCGATTACATGCAGGTGCTGAAAGAGATGAGGCGGGTGGCGAAGCCCGGCGGCAAAATCGTCTGCCTCGAATTGTCCAAGCCCAACTGGCAGCCTTTCAAAGGCATTTATTATTTTTATTTCGAAAAGCTGCTGCCGCTGCTGGGCAAATGGATCGCCAAACGCTACGAGCAGTACCGCTGGCTGCCCGAATCGCTCGCGGCATTTCCCGATATGCAGGAGCTGGCGGAAATGTTCCGCGATGCCGGGATGCGGAATGTGCGCGTCTACCCGTTAACGTTCGGCATAGCGGCGCTGCATATCGGTACGAAAGGGAACGACAAACCATGATTCGCAAAATCCGCATTTTCCTTGAAATGATCAAAATCGAGCACACGCTGTTCGTTCTCCCGTTCGCGTATGTCGGCACGATTCTCGGGGCGGTAACGGAAAACCACGCCCTTCCGACTTGGGCGCAATGCGGCTGGATTTTGCTCGCGATGGTCGGGGCCCGTTCGGCGGCGATGGGCCTGAACCGGGTCATCGACAGGGCGATCGACGCCCGCAATCCGCGCACGGCCCAGCGGGCCATTCCGGCCGGGCTGCTGAAATCCGCGGAAGTTCTCGTTTTTATCGTTGTCTCGTTCCTGCTGCTGTTCTGGGCCGCTTCCGAGCTGAACAGCCTGGCGGTCAAGCTGATGCCGATCGCCGTGTTCATGACCGTTTTTTATTCGTATACAAAACGTTTCACCTGGGGTTGCCATTTGGTGCTCGGCCTGACGCTCGGCCTGGCTCCGCTGGGCGGCTGGATCGCCGTCACCGGAACGGCGTCGCTTCCCGCCTTTATCTTGTATCTTGCCGTCGCTTGCTGGACTGCCGGTTTCGATATTATTTACGCCTGCCAGGACATCGAATTCGACCGCAAGGAAGGTCTTTATTCCATTCCCGCGCGCTTCGGAATCAAAGGCGCTCTCCGCATCGCCCGCTGGCTGCACCTGCTTACGTTCGTCGGATTTGCGCTGCTGATCGCGCTGACCGATTTGAGCTGGTGGTATCTGATCGGCATCGTGGTCGCCGGAGCCTTGCTCGTCTATGAGCACCGGATCGTCAGCCCCGACGACTTAAGCAAGCTCAACGCGGCGTTCTTTACGATGAACAGCGTGCTGAGCGCAGTCATGTTCGTCTTCACGTTTATCGATCTCGTGCTGGTGAGATCATGGTAAGGGACGGGCAAGGGGAGCAACTGCGGCGCTGGATTGTCGGCATTACGGGCGCGAGCGGGGCGGTTTACGGCGTTACGCTTTGCCGCGAGCTGCTTGCCGCCGGCATTCATCTGCACGTGGTCGTGTCCGACGCGGGATGGCGGGTGCTGAAGGAGGAGTTGGGCTGGGATGCCGCCCGGCGCAAGGAATCGCTGTATCGCGGGCTCGGGTTGGAAGAGGGCGATCCCCGGCTGACGTACCACCCGCCTTCCGATATCGGGGCTTCGATCGCCAGCGGTTCGTTCCGCACGGAAGGAATGGCCGTCGTCCCGTGCTCGATGGGAACCTTGTCCGCGATCGCGCACGGCGCTTCGGACAATCTGCTCGCCCGCGCGGCCGACGTGATGCTCAAAGAGGGACGGCCGCTGCTTCTGGTTCCGCGGGAAACGCCGCTGCACGCGATTCATCTGGAAAACATGCTGAAGCTTGCCCGCCTCGGCGTGCGGATCATTCCGGCGATGCCGGCGTTCTATTACGGACCGCAAACCTTGGAGGACGCGGTGCGGTTTGTGGTCGGCAAAGTGATGGACAGCATGGGCGTTCCGCACCGGCTGTTCAGAAGGTGGGGGGAAGCGGGCGATGAATGACGGCAAACGGCCTTTTCGCATCGGACGGATCGACTACGCGAACGTTTGGCCGGTATTTCATTATTTCGACCCCGGGCGCTTGTCCGGCGGGATCGAAATGGTTTACGGCATGCCGGCGGAGCTGAACCGGCTGCTGCGCGAAGGCGAGATCGATCTGGCGGCGGTGTCGTCGTTCGCGTACGGCCTATCGGCGGAGGATTATTGGCTGTTGCCCGATTTGTCCGTCAGCACGTTCGGGCGGGTCCAATCGCTGCTTTTATTTTTGAAGAAGCCGCTGGAACAGGTTCTGAACGGCAAAATCGCCTTGACGGCAACATCGGCCACCACCGTCAATCTGACCAAAATTATCATGGAAAAATTTTACGGCGGCCATCCTTCCTACGAAACCGCCGAGCCGTCGCTGGAACGGATGATGGAAAAGGCGGACGCGGCTTTGCTGATCGGCGACCATGCGATCCGCGCCTCCTGGACGGACCATGGCTACCAGGTGCTGGATTTGGGCGAATTGTGGCGCGAGCTGACCGGGCATTGGATGACTTATGCGGTCTGGGCCGTCAGGCGCGATGCGGCGGCGGCCCATCCCGAAGCCGTCCGCGAAATCTACCGGGAAATGGTTCGCGCCAAGCGGCTCGCCGCCGCCCGGCCGGAGCCGCTGGTGGCCGAGGCCGTGCGCCGGATCGGCGGCGACAGCGCCTATTGGCAGGGTTATTTCAACGGGCTGTGCCACGATTTCGGCTCTCCGCAGCAGGAAGGTTTGCGGCTTTATTACCGTTACGCGAGAGAGCTCGGGCTGATGGACAACGCCGTTGCGCTCGCCGAATGGTCCGAATCCGTTTCGGCCTGACGGCCGATTTCCCAAACCGAGGGTGAAGCTATGAAATTAATGCAGCTGTACGCAGCGATGAAAAAAGACCTTCAAACGATCGAGAGCACGCTTGCCCAAAGCGTGGCGTCAGAGCTGCCGCTGCTCAACGAATCGGCCCAGCATCTGCTGAAAGCCGGCGGCAAAAGGCTGCGGCCGGTATTCGTGCTGTTGGCCGGAAAATTCGGCGACTATTCGCTGGAGCGGTTAAAGTATGTCGCCGCCTCGTTGGAACTGATCCATATGGCGTCGCTCGTTCACGACGACGTCATCGACGATGCCGAAACGAGGCGGGGACAGCCGACCGTCAAAGCCAAATGGGACAACCGGATCGCCATGTACACCGGCGACTACATCAACGGCAAGGCGCTGGTGGTGGCCAGCGAGCTGAACGACGCGCGAATCCATCAGATTCTGTCCGCCGCCATCGTTCAGATGTGCATCGGAGAGATGGAACAAATCCGCGATTTTTTCAATACGGACCAAAGCGTCCGCAACTACCTGCTCCGCATTCGCCGCAAGACGGCGCTGCTGATCGCCGTCAGCTGCCAGCTCGGCGCCGTGGCGGCCGGCGCGCCCGACCGGGTCTGCAACGCCCTTTACCGCTTCGGCTACCGGGTGGGCATGGCGTTCCAAATTACGGACGATCTGCTCGATTTGTGCGGCACGGAAAAGACGATCGGCAAGCCCCCCGGAAGCGATTTGCGCCAAGGGAACATCACGCTGCCCGTGATGTACGCGCTTCAGGAGGAGGACATCCGGGACGAGCTGCTGCGGGAGATCGGCCGGATTCGGGAAAGCGAAGGGAAGGCCGATTCGCGGGAGGCGGTCCGGCTCGTCCGTTCCAGCGGCGGCATCCGGAAGGCGGAGCAGCTGGCGGACCGCTATATCGCCAAAGCGCTCAAGGCGGCTCAGGAGCTTCCGGATTTGCCCGCCAAAAAAAGCCTCATCGAAATCGCCAAATTCGTCGCCGAGCGAAAATACTGAAAATATGGTAAAATATTTTCACAACGCGGCCGAAAGGAGATGGGTATGGAACGGACGTACATCATGGTAAAGCCCGACGGGGTTCAGCGCGGGCTGATCGGCGAGATCGTCGGAAGGCTGGAACGCAAGGGACTTCAGCTTATCGGAGCCAAGCTGATGCGGGTGACGCCGGAACTGGCGGCGCAGCACTACGCGGAACATAAAGGCAAAGATTTTTACGACCGGCTGATCGAGTTCATCACTTCGGGACCTGTGTTCGCCATGGTTTGGCAAGGCGACCAAGCCGTAGCGGCGGCCAGGCAGCTCATCGGCAAGACAAACGGTCTGGAAGCGGCGCCCGGGACGATCCGGGGGGATTACGCACTACATACGAATTACAATCTGGTTCACGGCTCCGATTCGGTTGCCAGCGCGGAGCGCGAGATCGGCATTTTCTTTGACGAGTCCGAATTGCTTTCATACGAGAAAGCCGTTCAAGTCTGGATTTGACGGCGGCATACGGGGGAGCGATCAACCGGCATGAGAGAGACTTGGGCAAGCGGGGCAAGCCCGCTGCCGCAATCCGCGGAAGACGAAGATTTTGCCCGTTTCGTCGCCGATATCCGGAAGGCGACGTCCATCGATCTGTCCCAATACAAAGAAGCGCAGATGCGAAGGCGGCTTACGACGCTGCGCGTGAAGCACGGCTTTGCGGATTTCGCGTCGTACTTCAAGGCGCTGATGAACGACGGCAGGCTGTACAATGAATTTTTGGACCGGATGACGATCAACGTCTCCGAATTTTGGCGCAATCCGAACCGCTGGCAGGTGCTTAAGGACCGGTTTTTGCCCGCGATGCTGAAGGAGAATCCGCGCCTTCGCGCGTGGAGCGCGGCGTGCTCGACCGGCGAGGAGCCATACACGATCGCGATGATTCTCGATTCGCTCCAGGCGCTGGGCGCGGCGTCCATTTTGGCGACCGACATCGACGAAGGCGCGCTCGCCAAGGCGAAAGCGGGCGCCTACCTCGAGCGTTCGCTGCGGGAGGTGCCGCCGGAATTCGCGCGGACGTATTTCCGCGAAGAAAACGGGGTCTATCACGTGGCCGACCGGCTGAAGAAAGCGGTCCGCTTCGAGAAGCAGAACTTGCTGCTCGACCGGTTCGGCGAAGGGTTCGACCTGATCGTCTGCCGCAACGTCATGATTTATTTTACGGAAGAAGCCAAGCAGTCGCTTTATCAAAAATTCGCCCAGGCGTTAAGGCCCGGGGGCATCCTGTTTGTCGGCAGCACGGAGCAGATTTTTTCGCCGGGGCAATACGGGCTGGAGACGGCGGAGACGTTTTTCTACAGACGGACCGTATGAGTGCAGGACGCGCGCGCGATACTATGGATAACCTACATCCTCGGAGGGATCCATGGACAAGCGAAAAGTCATCGAAGCCTATCGGCGCCGCCTGATCTCTTCAAGGGAATGCGCGCAAATTCTCGGTCTCGACAACGTGGAATTGCTCGGGCTCCTGCGCGAAACGCCGCAAAGCCGTTCCGGTTCCGCCAAGCAACAGCCCGTCCGTTCGTGACGGGCTGTTTTCTTGTCAAATTCTTCTGGGCTGTACTATAATGAGCAAAGACGTTTGCAGGACGCAGAAAATTCGGGCTGCAAAGCCATCGCACCAGGGCGAGAGCGATTATGCCGCCATCCGGCGGCCCGATCGGCGCCTGCCGCGAACGGTCCGCGATGCGGCGCATTCATTTGCCATACTTTTAGGAGGTCACTTCATTGAGTTTACGCTACTTGACTGCGGGGGAGACGCACGGCCCGCAGCTTACCGCCATTATTGAAGGTTTGCCGAGCAATCTCGAAATCGATTTCGAAGCGCTCAACTTTCAGTTGCAGCGTCGGCAAAAAGGCCATGGCCGCGGCCGGAGAATGCAGATCGAGAAGGATGCGGCGCAGATCGTCGGCGGAGTCCGCCACGGCAAAACGACCGGGGCGCCGGTAGCGCTGGTGATTACCAACAACGACTGGAAGCATTGGACGTCGGTAATGAACATCGAGCCGATCGAAGGCAGCGACGAAACCAAACGGCGGGTTCACCGTCCGCGTCCCGGTCATGCGGATTTGAATGGAGGCTTGAAATACAACCTGAAGGACTTGCGCAACGTGTTGGAACGCTCCAGCGCGCGCGAGACGGCGGCGCGGGTTGCGGTCGGCGCGGTGGCGCGGCAGCTGCTTGCCCAATTCGGCATCAAGGTCGCCGGACACGTCGTGTCGATCGGCGGAATCGTCGCGCCGGCGCCCAATATGGATATCGACGAACTGATCGAACGGACGGAGCAGTCGCCGGTGCGCGTCGCCGACCCGGAAACCGAGCGGCGCATGATCGAGCTGATCGACAAGACGAAGGCGGACGGCGATTCGATCGGCGGCGTGGTCGAATGTATCGTCACGGGCGTGCCGGTCGGCCTCGGCAGCCACGTGCAGTGGGATCGGAAGCTGGACGGACGGATCGCGCAAGCCGTCGTTTCCATTAACGCGTTCAAAGGCGTGGAATTCGGCATCGGCTTCGAGGCGGCGAATCGTCCCGGTTCGCAGGTGCACGACGAAATTCTGTACTCGCCCGAGCGCGGGTATCACCGGGCGACCAACCGCCTCGGCGGCTTCGAAGGCGGCATGACCAACGGGGAGCCGATCGTGGTCCGCGGCGTCATGAAGCCGATCCCGACGCTTTACAAGCCGCTGCGCAGCGTCGATATCGACACGAAGGAGCCGTTTACGGCGCAGGTGGAACGTTCCGACGCCTGCGCGGTTCCGGCGGCCAGCGTCGTGATGGAAAACGTCGTCGCCTGGGAAGTCGCGAAGGCATTTTTGGAAAAGTTCGGCGGCGATTCGATGGAAGAAGTGCGCGCGAACTATGACAACTACCTGAGACAGGTGGCGGAATATTGATGACGGCGGGGGAGAAGGAAATCCGGAAGCTGACGGTGGAACTGGGCGACCGCTCTTATCCGATCTTGATCGGCAGCGGGCTGCTGCATGCGTCCGGCGCGTTGTTCAAAGAGCGGAATATACCGGTCAAATCGCCGGTTTTGCTGGTGACCGACGCAGCGGTCGAGCATCTGTACGCGGGGATCGTGGAGACGTCGCTGCGCGAGGCCGGTTATACGGTAGCGAGGGCGACCGTCCCTTCGGGCGAGCAGTCGAAGTCGCTGGAAGTGTTCGACGAGCTGATTACCAAGGCGCTTCAGGCCGGGCTGGACCGCAAATCGACGGTCGTTGCGCTCGGCGGCGGCGTCGTGGGCGATCTGGCGGGGTTCGTTGCGGCTTCCTACATGCGCGGCGTCAAGTTCGTGCAGATGCCGACCACGATTTTGGCGCACGACAGCAGCGTCGGCGGCAAGGTGGCGGTCAACCACAGGTTGGCCAAAAATATCATCGGCGCTTTCCATCAGCCGGAATTCGTGCTGTACGATCTCGACACGCTGGCAAGCTTGCCGAAGCGGGAAGTGCGAGCGGGCTATGCGGAAGTGGTCAAGCACGGCCTCATCTGGGATAAAGCGTTCGTCGACTGGTGCGACGCCAACGCCGACCGGTTGCTGGCGCTGGAGCCCGACGCGCTCGGCTACGCCCTTTACGAGGGGTGCCGCGTAAAATCGATCGTCGTCTCCCGGGACGAGCGGGAAAACGATCTGCGCGCGATCCTGAATTTGGGCCATACGATCGGCCATGCGCTGGAGGCGGTGGCGAACTACAGCGAGCTGCTGCACGGGGAAGCGATTGCGATCGGGATGGTCGGCTCCGCGCGCCTGGCCGCAAGGTTCGGATACGATCCGGGCATCGAAGCGGAGACGGAGCGGCTGATGCGCAAGTTCGGACTTCCGGTCCGCATTCCGGCCGGGTACGACACCGACGCGATCATGGACGCGATGATGCACGACAAGAAGTTCAGCGAGGGCCATATGGTGTTCGTCGTCCCGACGGCCATCGGTTCGGTGGAAATCCGCAAGGACGTTCCGGCCGCATGGGTTCGCGAAATCGTGGAAAGCCTGAAAGGAGAAGCCGGTCGGTCATGAGCGTAAGAGGAATTCGAGGCGCCATTACGGTAGAGGAGAACGAACCGCAGCAAATTTTGGACGCCACGGTCCGGTTGCTGAAAGCCATCGTCGAAGCGAACGGAACCGCTCCCGAGGATATTTGCAGCATTTTCGTCACCGTAACCCAGGATCTGGACGCGGCATTTCCGGCGAAGGCGATTCGCATGCTGGAAGGCTGGGAATATGTACCGCTCATGTGCTCGGTGGAAATTCCGGTCAAAGGCGGCTTGGAAAAATGCATCCGGCTTATGGTGCACGTCAATACGGACGTCCCCCAATCGGAAATCCGCCACGTGTATCTGGGCCGGGCGCAGGCGCTTCGTCCGGATCTGGCGGGATCGCAAGGGTAAACCATTGACTCGCGCCGGGAAGCGGTGATATAGTGGTAACAGGATTGGACGCGGAACCTTGGACCGCAGGGCCCAAGACTTACGCGGGAATCGGCGAGCAGAGACGAGATGAGCGGAGCTAGCGGAGGGCGATGGACCGGTTCGGTCCTGTTGCTTGGCCGGCTTGAGGCGGGTGCCGTTTGCCCGGAAGCCGGAAGGCATGATTGCCCGCTTTCATACCCTTGTCTACGAATGCATCTCTGCGGTCGCGGAGGTGCTTTTTTTATTGCAGATTCGGATGCGGATTCGGAAATCCCGCAATCCGTTTCCCATTCGTTTCCGAATCGTCTCGCTCGGAACGGCCGCACCACATTGGCGAGCTTTCGTTTGCGGACGAGGCTTGGAGAGGAGAGAGAAAAACATGGAGCAGCGCGAACAGGAGCTGAAGAAGGTCATCCGCCTTGCGGGCCGATACAATGTCATTCCCATCGTCAGACGCCTTCTGGCGGACACGGAAACCCCGATCCGGGTGTTTCAGCAATTAAGCCGCGGCCGTAGGGCGTTTCTGCTGGAGAGTGTGGAGGGCGGCATCAAATGGGCCCGGTATTCGTTCATCGGCACCGATCCTTTTTTGACGCTGAAGCTGAAGAACAACAAGGTGACGCTGGAAGAGGGAGGCCGGACGGATACGCTGGTCACGGATGACCCGCTGCAGCTTCTGCGCGAAAGGCTGCGGTCGTACCGCTCCCCCGCGCTGCCGGAGCTGCCCCCCTTCACGGGCGGGGCGATCGGGTTTTTCGGTTACGACCTGCTGCGGTATTATGAGCGAAAGCTGCCGGCGCACGCCGTGGACGATCTGGAAATGGAAGACATGCACTTTATGTTCTGCGACCGGGTCGTCGTGTTCGACCATCTGAAGCAGCAGGTGCTCGTGATCGGAAACGTGCACGTTCCCCAAGGAGCGACCGACGGGCAAATCCGGGAGGCGTACGAGTCGGCGTGCGCCGGGCTGGACGACATTCTCGCGCGTTTGCAACAGCCGATGCCCGCGACGGCCGCGCCCGTCGGCTCCCCGCCGGCCGATCCCGAACTCGGCGAGATTCGCTCGAACCTGACGCGGGAACAGTTTATCGCGAACGTCGAGAAGGCCAAGGAATATATCCGGGCGGGCGATATTTTCCAAGTGGTGCTGTCCCAGCGGTTCCATATCGAAACGGAAGTCGATCCGCTGCAGGTGTACCGGGTGCTCCGGACGATGAATCCGTCGCCGTACATGTATGTGCTGAAGCTTGACCGGGAAGTCATCGTCGGAACGTCGCCGGAGCTGCTCGTCAAAGTCGACGGAGACCGCGTCGAGACGCGCCCGATCGCCGGAACGAGGCCGCGGGGCCGAACGCCGGAGGAGGATCTTGCGCTCGAACGGGAGCTTTTGGCGGACGAAAAAGAGCGGGCCGAGCACGTGATGCTCGTCGACCTGGGCCGCAACGATCTGGGCCGCGTCTCCGAATACGGCAGCGTGAAATGCAACGCGTACATGGAGATCGAACGTTATTCGCACGTGATGCACATCGTGTCGAACGTGTCGGGCAAGCTGCGGGAGGACAAGGACTTCTTCGACGCCTTCCTGTCCTGCCTGCCGGCCGGAACCGTCTCGGGCGCCCCGAAGCTGAGGGCGATGGAAATCATCGCCGAACTGGAAAACGAAGCGCGCGGGGCCTATGCCGGAGCGATCGGTTATCTCGGGTTCTCGGGCAATCTCGATACCTGCATCACGATCCGGACGATCATCTTCAAAGACGGCAAAGCCTACGTGCAGGCCGGCGCGGGCATCGTATGGGATTCCGTTCCGGAAAAGGAATACGAGGAAACGGTCAACAAGGCGAAAGGGATGCTGGAGGCGATTCGGGCCGCGGAAGCGGTCTTCCCGACCCGCCGCGAAGGTCTGCTTGCGGCCGCTTACGAACGACGCACGAATCTCGATTACGATTAAGCCAAGGGGAGCGATGAACATGAACGCAAATACGCCGGTCGTGTCGATGACGCAGGCGCTCGCCCGGATCATGGGCGGCGAGGATCTTACGCTGAGCGAAGCGCGCGAGGTCATGAGCCTCATGATGAAGGGCGAAGCGACGCCCGCCCAAATCGCGGGGCTTGTGATCGCTCTTCGCATGAAAGGCGAAACGGTGGACGAAATCACCGGCTTCGCGGAGGCGATGCGCTCGTTCGCGAGCCGGGTGCCGACCGAACGCCGGGACCTTCTCGATACATGCGGTACGGGCGGTTCGGGCATCCACAAATTCAACATCTCGACCTCGTCGGCGATCATCGCGGCCGCTGCGGGCGTGCGCGTGGCCAAGCACGGCAACCGCGCCATGTCGGGCAAAGCGGGAAGCGCGGACGTGCTGGAAGCGCTCGGCGTCAACATCTCGCTTTCGCCGGAGGAAGCGGCCGAATGCCTGGAAAGAACGGGCATCTGCTTCATGTTCGCGCAGACGTTTCACCCCGCGCTGAGGCATGCCGCCGCTCCCCGCCGGGAGCTGGGCGTGCGCACGATCTTCAACATGCTCGGCCCGCTCGCCAATCCGGCGGGAGCCGACTGCCAGCTGATGGGCCTGTACGACCGTTCCCGGACGGAGACGGTCGCCCATGTGCTGAAGCGGCTGGGCCTGCGCCGGGCGCTTGTGGTCGGCAGCTACGACGGTCTGGACGAAATCAGCATATCCGCTCCGACCCAAGTATCCGAGCTGAGGGACGGCAAGGTGTCGACCTACGACATTACGCCGGAGCAGCTCGGACTTCGCACCGTGCCGCTGAGCGAAGTGAAGGGCGGCGACGCGCGCGAGAACGCCGCGATCATCCGCCGGGTGCTGGCAGGCGAACGCAGCGCTTACCGCGACGTTGTGCTGCTTAACGCCGGCGCTTGCATCTATGTGGCCGGGCGGGCGGCGACGCTTGCCGAGGGCGTGCGGACGGCGGCGGAGACGATCGATTCCGGCAAGGCGCTGGACAAACTTCAGCAATGGATTGCGACGACGAAAGAAGTGAGCCATCATGTTTCTTGACCGCATCGTAAACACCAAAAAAGCCGAAGTCGAACGGCTTCGCGAGACGCTGCAGATTGCGGACGCGGAGCGCGCCATCTCGGAGCTTCCCGCTTGCCGGGGCTTCGAAAAAGCGTTAAGATCGGAGAATCGGCGCCGCTCCGTCGGCCTGATCGCCGAAGTGAAGAAAGCGAGCCCTTCCAAAGGGCTGATCCGGCCCGATTTCGATCCGGTCAAGCTGGCCGGCATTTATGAAGAGGCCGGCACGGACTGCATTTCCGTGCTTACGGACACGGAATATTTCCAGGGCGCGAACGACTACCTGACCCGCGTGCGGGCCGCCGTCGGCGTTCCGCTGCTGCGCAAGGATTTTACGATCGACGAGAGGCAAATTTACGAAGCCCGCTTGATCGGAGCCGACGCGATATTGCTGATCGCGGCGATTCTGACGAAGCGCCAGCTGTCGGCATTCCACGACCTCGCCCGCGATCTCGGCATGGACGCGCTCGTCGAAGTGCATAACCGCGAGGAACTGGAGACGGTGCTGGACATCGGCAAGGCGACGCTGATCGGCGTAAACAATCGCGATTTGCGCACGTTCAAGACGGATTTGCGCGTGACCGAGGAGCTGATCGGACATATGCCCGAGCATGTGCTGCCCGTCAGCGAGAGCGCCATCTCCACGCCGGAGGACGTCGCGTTCGTCCGCAACGCCGGCGCGCAGGCGGTGCTGGTCGGCGAGCATTTTATGCGGCAGGAAAATCCGGGGGACGGCGTTCGCGCGCTGCTCGGTCCCGTGACGAAAGAAGGGGCGGCGCAATGAACGGCCTCGGCGGCGGGGGAGCCCTCGCGGACGGCGCCGGCAAGCGTGTCCCCCTGGTCAAAATTTGCGGCATTACGGAAGAGGCGACGCTGCGTGCGATGGACGGGCTGCCGGTCGATTATATCGGCTTCGTGTTCGCCCCAAGCCGGCGGCGCGTCGTCCCACGGCAAGCGGCGCGCCTTGCCGCCGCGGCCCGCGGCGCGCGTATGGCGGGCGGCCTTGCGCCGCGCATCGTCGGCGTGTTCGTGAATCCGACGCTGGAAGAACTGTCCGCCGTGCTGGCGGAGGTGCCGCTCGACGTCGTCCAGCTTCACGGCTCGGAAACGCCGGAGCTGTGCCGGGCGGTCGGGGAGCGCTTCGGCGTCGAGGTGTGGCGCGCGCTTGCGGTTGACGAGCCGGACAAGCGGGAGGCTTCGCCGGAAGGAGCCGGCCCGCAGCGGCTGGCGGCGTTTGCGGGAGCGGTATCGGCGATATTGCTGGATACGGCAGGCGGCGGCACCGGCCGCGCGTTTCGCTGGGACCTGATCCCGGCGTACCGGGAAGCGGCGGCAGCCGGCGGCTTGAAGCTGTTTGTGGCCGGCGGCCTTCATCCCGGCAACGTAGGGGAATTGCTCGCGTCCTATGCGCCCGACGGCGTGGATGTTTCCAGCGGTGTGGAGACGGACGGCGCAAAAGACAAGGAAAAAATCGCCGCATTCGTGGAAAGGGTGAAACTGCGATCGTGACACAGACACAAGTACCGGACCGTCATGGCCGCTTCGGCGCGTTCGGAGGGCGCTATGTGCCGGAGACGCTGATGAATGCCCTGTTCGAGCTGGAAGAGGCTTATCTCCGCTACAAGGACGACCCGGAATTTTTGGCCGAACTCCGTTATTTGCTGAAGCAGTATTCCGGCCGGCCGACCCCGCTGTATTTCGCGGAGCGGCTGACGAACCATTTGGGCGGGGCGAAAATCTACCTGAAGCGCGAGGATTTGAACCATACAGGCGCGCATAAGATCAACAACACGATCGGTCAGGCGCTGCTGGCAAAGCGGATGGGCAAGAAAAAAGTGATCGCCGAAACCGGGGCCGGCCAACACGGCGTCGCCACGGCGACCGTTGCGGCTCTGCTCGGCCTCGAATGCAAGGTGTTTATGGGCGAGGAGGACACGAAGCGGCAGCAGCTCAACGTGTTCCGGATGCAGCTGCTCGGTGCCGAAGTCGTGCCGGTGACAAGCGGCACGCGGACGCTGAAGGACGCCTGCAACGAGACGCTGCGCTATTGGGTCAGCCACGTCGACGATACGTATTACATTCTCGGCTCGGTTACGGGACCGCATCCGTATCCGATGATCGTGCGCGATTTTCAGCGCGTGATCGGCTTGGAGACAAAGGAACAGATCCTCGAAGCCGAAGGCCGCCTGCCCGATGCGATCGTCGCGGCGGTCGGCGGCGGCAGCAACGCGATGGGCATCTTCCATCCGTTCGTGGACGACGCTTCCGTCCGGCTGATCGGCGCCGAGGCGGCGGGGCGCGGCATCGATACCGGCGAGCATGCGGCCACGATGACCAAAGGGCGCCCGGGCGTATTCCAGGGCTCGCTCAGCTACGTGCTGCAGGATGAAGGCGGCCAGGTGCTGCCGGCCCATTCGATTTCCGCCGGTCTCGACTATCCGGGAATCGGTCCGGAACACGCCTATTTGAAGGATTCCAAACGCGCCGAGTACGTGCCGATTACCGACAGCGAGGCGCTGGAAGCGCTGCAGCTGTTGTCCAGGCTGGAAGGCATCATTCCGGCGCTGGAGTCGGCGCATGCGGTCGCGCATGCGATGAAGCTCGCGCCGACGATGGGCAAGGATCAAACCGTCGTGATCAGCCTTTCGGGACGCGGCGACAAGGACGTCGAATCGATTATGCAGTACCTGGGAGGTGCGAAGGCGTGAGCGTAGCGACATCGAACGCGATCGACACCGTTTTTGCGGAACTGAAAGCGAGAGGCGAGACGGCGCTGATTCCGTTTCTGACGATGGGGGACCCGGATCTGGAAACGTCCGTCTCCCTCGTTCAGGCGGCGGAAGCCGCCGGGGCGCATATGATCGAGCTGGGCGTTCCGTATTCCGACCCGCTTGCGGACGGTCCGGTCATCCAGCGCGCGTCGGAGCGGGCCTTAAAGCGCAAGATCTCCCTGTCGGACTGCATGGCGGTCGCCACGGAAGCGCGCCGCCGGGGCGTGAAGATGCCCTTTATTCTTTTTACCTATTTCAACCCGGTGCTGCAGTTCGGTCTTGACCGCTTCTTTTCGCAGTTGAAGGAGCATGATTTCAGCGGTATCATCATTCCCGATTTGCCGCTGGAGGAGGATGCGGAGGTGCGTGCGAAGGCGGAAGAGACGGGCATTCACCTGATTCCGCTCGTTGCGCCGACCTCCGAGGCGCGCGTCGAACGGATCGCCGCGAGAGCGCGCGGTTTCGTCTACTGCGTATCCTCGCTGGGCGTAACCGGCGTACGTTCCGAATTTTATGCCGGCATCGACCAATTTCTCGAAACGGTCCGCAACGCCGCCAGCGTGCCGATCTGCGTCGGCTTCGGCATTTCGTCGCGCGAGCAGATCGAGCGGCTGTCGCGCTCGTGCGACGGGGTCATCGTCGGCAGCGCGATCGTCCGCAAAGTGGAGGAGGCCTTGCCGCTGCTGACGGACGGCGATGCCGGCAAGCGCCGCCAGGGCGTGGAGCTGGTGCAATCGTTCATCGCGGGCTTGAAGCCGGCGCGGTAGCCGGCGAAACCGGACGCCGGTCCTGCCCGCTTGCGGCCTGCGGCCTTCGGCGAATGCGGAATGAAGCGGGCGGATCGTACCGGACTCCGCCGGGCCGAAGCCCGAGGCCGCGGCGGGCCTGCCGGCCGGGAGCAACGGGCTGCGCCCGAATCGCTTTGCCAACCAATAACGGTCAACCAACCGGCCGTTATTGGTTTTTTTGTACGCCGGAAGATGAACGGCGGGCGTTTCGGAACGCGCGTTTTTGCCGTTTACCATCTGTACAGCCATACCGCAATATGTCACAATAGAAGCATATCGCACGGCAGAGCGCGCTGCGCTCTTTTTCGCTGTTATGAAGAGGATATCAGGAGGAACATTATGCAACCGAAACCGAATATCGTTCATCTGCCGGTCTATCAGCCGGGCAAGCCCATCGAGGAAGTGAAGCGGGAGCTGGGACTGACGGAAGTCATCAAATTGGCGTCCAACGAGAATCCCTTCGGCTGCTCGCCGGCCGCGGTCGAAGCGATCCAAAACGAGCTTGGCCAAATCAGCATCTATCCGGACGGGGCGGCGGTCGAGCTGACCGAGGCGCTGGCCAAGCATCTGGGCGTCGGCACCGACCAGCTTATTTTCGGCGCGGGTTCCGACGAAGTGATTCTGATGATCGCCCGCGCGTTTCTGCTGCCGGGGGAAGAGACGATTGCGGCGGATCAGACGTTTCCGCAATACAAGCACAACGTCGAGATCGAGAACGGGGTGTACGTCGAGGTTCCGCTTAAGGACGGCACGCACGATCTCAAAGGCATGCTGGAGAAAGTGAATCCGAAAACGAAAATCGTCTGGATCTGCAACCCGAACAATCCGACGGGCACGATCGTCACCCACGACGAGGTGGAATGGTTCCTGTCCAACGTGCCGCCGAGCGTGATGGTCGTGCTGGACGAAGCCTACTGCGAGTACGTCGACGATCCGTCGTTCCCGGACGGGATCGCGCTGCTGAAAAAGTATCCGAACCTGGTGCTGCTCCGCACGTTCTCCAAAATTTACGGCCTGGCTTCGCTCCGCATCGGCTACGGCATCGGCCGACCGGAAGTGATCCGCTCGATCAACCAGGTGCGGGAGCCGTTCAATACGTCCCGATTCGGCCAGGCCGCCGCGCTGGCCGCGCTTCGCGACCAGGCGTTCATCGACCGCTGCCGCAAGGCGAACCGGGAAGGGCTGGCCTACCTGCGCGCCGAATTCGACCGCCTGGGGTTGTCCGCTTTTCCCGCTTACGGCAACTTCATTATGGTCGACGTGCAGCGCCCGGCGCAAGACGTGTTCGAAGCGCTGCTGCGCAAAGGGATCATCGTGCGCGCCGGACACCGGAAGTACCCGACGCATATTCGCGTGACGGTAGGCAGCGCCGAACAAAACGCGAAATTCATCGGAGCGCTGGAATCCGTGCTTCAGGAAATCGCGGTGCGGGTGTGAAGGATGGCGGGAGACTTTGACGGTTTCGCAAACAAGAAGAACGAAGGCACTTCCGCCAAACCGAAAACGCGAATCGCCATCTTCGGCGTCGGGCTGATCGGCGGATCGCTGGCTCTCTGCTGGAAAGGCAAGTCGGGTTACGAGGTGGTCGGACACTCCGTCAACCCGGCCTCGGTCGAGAAATACAAGGCGCTGGGGGTCGTCGACGTCGCCACGACTTCGATCGCCGAAGCGGCTATGGATGCGGACTTTATTTTTCTGTGCGTACCGGTAGGGAAGCTTAACGACTACGTCGACGAACTGGCGCGGCTGCCGCTGAAGCCGGGCTGCGTGCTGACGGACGTCGGCAGCACGAAAGCGTCGGTTGTCGCCCATGCGCAGCGGCTCGAGCTGAACGGAGCGGTGTTCATCGGCGGCCATCCGATGGCGGGCTCGGAGCGGAGCGGAGTGGAGGCGGCGACGGCGGATTTGTTCGAAAACGCCTATTACGTGCTGACGCCGACGGACCGGACGCCCCCGGAAGCCCTCAACCGGCTGGAGGAGCTGCTGCGCTGGACCCGAGCCAAGATCGTGAAGACGGACTCGGCGTTGCACGACGAAATCGTGGGCGCCATCAGCCACCTGCCGCATATTATCGCGGTAGCGCTTGTCAACCAGATTGCCGCGTACAACGAAACGAACGACCTGTACCGGAGTCTGGCCGCGGGCGGTTTTCGGGACATTACCCGCATCGCCTCCAGCGACCCGACCATCTGGCGCGACATTCTGCTGAACAATCGGGATGTGCTGCTCCGGCTGCTTCAAGATTGGCGGAAGTCGATGGACCGGTTCGCGGCGCTTCTCGAAGCCGGCGACGGGGAGGGGGTGGCGGAGCAGTTCCGTTTGGCGGGACGGTTCCGCAGCCAACTGCCGGAGCGGCGCAAAGGCATGATCTCTTCGCTGTACGAATGTTATGTCAACGTGCCCGACCAGCCCGGCATTATCGGCAAAATCGCCACCGAGCTCGGTCAGGAAAAAATCAATTTGAGCAACCTGCACATTATCGAAAGCCGGGAGGACGTTCCGGGCGTGCTGAGGTTGTCGTTTCGCCAAGGGAACGATTTGGAGCGGGCGGTCGCCTTGCTTCAAGCGCTTGGTTATGAAGTGTTTTTCTGAACAGGCGTCTGCCGGAAATCCGGCCAAACACGGGCTGCATGCGACGGGCCGACAACGCTCTTCGCACGCAGCCTTAATTTTTTCTCATCAAACGGCGGACAAAAACAAAAAACGCCACTTTGCAAGTGGCGCGAGTGTTACCATGAACACTCAGATTATTGGATAGGAGTGGAGAGAAACCATACTGTAATTTCAGTATATGTATCCGTTTACATTTTGTCAATAAGCGTTTTCATTTTTTTAAAGCGTTTTCGATATTTTTTTGCGTTCCGATTCCGGAGTTTGGGCTCGCGCCGGCTCGATGCCGATTTTGGCTTTGTTTGTGCAAAGACGACGAAATCCTTAGCGGCAAATTTAGAATATTTTAAGATTCCCGATTCCGCCTGTATGTTACAATAGCCTTTAGATTATGTAAAAAAATGGGCCTGTTTTGAATCGTGCGCTTTTGCGCAACTTTTTCGTTTATGGCCGGTATAAAGCTTGTAGACCGGCTTGCGAACAATCACCCTGCAAAGAGGGGAGGATCGCAGGGTCGATGACCGATTCTCAATTGATTCGGGAGATCAAGGACGGCAACGTAGAACTTTATTCCGTATTAATGTCGCGATACCAGAAGAAAATTCTTTCATTTATATACCATATGCTGCGCAGCGCGAAGCTGGAGCTTCTCGCCGAGGACCTGTGCTCCGAGACGTTCTACAAGGCGTACCGCAGCTTGCATTCATTCCGCGAAGTGGACGCTTCGTTTTCGACTTGGCTATATACCATTGCACGCAACACGGTGTTAAGCGAGCTGCGCAAACAGAAAGCGACCCATCTGTCGCTGGACGATTCAACGTACATACCCGCCGCCCCGCCCGAGGCGGCACCGGAGCAAAGGCTTCTGCGCAACGAGAAAGTGCTTATGGTTCGGGAAGCGATCAACAATTTGCCGGAGAAGCAGCGCTCCGCCCTGATTCTTCGGGAATATGACGGACTGGACTACCAGGAAATCGCGAGCATCCTGGGACAGACGGTCAGCGCCGTGAAGTCCCTGCTTTTCCGGGCGAGGGCCAGCGTCAAGACGCAGATGGAATCTTATTTTAACGAGCCGGTTTTGCTGAAGGACATGGAGGAGTTGAAGTCGCGATGAAGAGCAGATGCGATCTTACGCAGGAAAAATTCAGCGATTACTGCGACGGAGGCGTTTCCGATCGGGAGCGGCGGCAGATCGAGGAGCATTTGGCCTGCTGCGCTCATTGCTCCGAGCAATACCGCCTCTGGGAAGAGAGCGCCAATCTCATCCGCTCGTTGCCTTACGACGAGGAATTCGAAGCTTATTTGGCCAAATCGGTTTCCCTCGAGGAAATGAACCGCAAAGTGATGAACCGGATCTATGCCGAACAGAACGGGTTCATGCCCGCGGTGCAGCGTTCGTACGCGTTCGGCAAGGCGTTCCGCCTGCGCGTCGCCGGGCTGCTCGCTTCGCTTTTGGCCGTGTTTGCCTGCGGATTCCTCTATGTGCTGGTGCAGCGCGCGGTTTCGTCCAAGTCCGGCAAGACCGGCGTCATGGAGGCGGCGGACGCCATTTCCGCGTCCGGCCAAGGATCGCGGTTGTCCGTGGACGTTCCGGTCGCCAGCCTTAGCGATCCGATCGTGCTGCATGCCGCTCCGACCGTCCCTGAATACTGGATTGCGCTGTCGCTGCTCGGCATCGTGATGACGCTGCTGACGCTGAACTGGTTTACGAGGGTCCGGACATGAGCGCTTCGATCCGGCTCGGGTGGGTCCGCCACGGGCTTACCGAATGGAACAAGGAGGGCAAAATCCAAGGCACGACCGATATTCCGCTCAGCAGCGCCGGCGAGATGCAGGCCGGGCGCTTGGCCGATCGGCTGCTGCGGGAAGGAGCGGTCTGGAACGGCGTCGTCAGCAGCGATCTCCAGCGCGCATGGCGGACGGGACAAATTCTGTCCGAGCGGCTGGGCATTCCGCTCCTGACGGACAAGCGGCTTAGGGAAAGGAGCTTCGGTCAGGTGGAAGGCACGACCGAGGCGGAGCGGCTTGCGCGCTGGGGGACGGAATGGCGCAGGCTCGTGCCCGATCAGGAATCGGATGAGCGCGTCCGCGAGCGCGGGCTCGAATTCGTCGAGCAGTTCTGCGATCGCCATCCGGGCGAAAGTTGGCTGGTCGTCACGCACGGCAGCTTTTTGGCGCAGATGCTGAAGGCGCTGGAGACCGGAGCGGATGAGACGCCGATCGCGAATGTGTCGCTGACCATTCTCGAACGCCGGTCGAACCGCTGGATTCCCATCCTCCAAAATTGCACGGCCCATTTGGACGGCGATATTAAAGTATAAAGAGCGAGCGGTCGGGGACCGGCGCTCTTTTTTTGCCTCCGAAGACGTTTAAACCGCTTTAAATCCACCGATACTTGCATATAAATCCTCCGGAAACGGGGAATGCCGATGAATCTAGCGGATATGCTGTCCTTCGCCGACATCGCCCAGTTGATGCGCATCGCCGAAACCTACGATTGCCGTTCCACCAATCACTCGAAAAACGAGCTGATCCAGTCCATCTTGTCCGCCGTGCAGAAGCGCGACGTGCTGGAACGAAAAGTGGACGCCATGAGCCCGGAAGATTTGCGGCTGCTCAACTCGCTTTTGTTCGAGCCGAGAGAAATGTACAGCTTGGAGGACTTGACGGCTCGGGCTTTGTGGACGGCCTCCGACACCCATGCCGGCGCGGCGCGGCCGGAAGCCGGAGAAGAGGCAAACAAGCCGGCCGTCGCCGTCCGGACGACGCGGCAGGCGGAGCCCAAATCCGCCAAGCAGCGGAAACGGCCGAAGCCGGATGCCGCCGAGCCCGCGCCGCAGGCGCCCGAGCAGTCGGCACGGCATGCGATCGTCCGATTCATGCGGTACGGATGGCTGTTTAACGGCATCACGCAGCATACCCGGTATTTGTACCAGGTGCCCGAGGATGTCAAGCGCCGGCTTTGCGAGGTGCTGGAGGTCCGGTTTCGCGCCGTGCTGGACGTTCGCGGGGAACCCGAAGCGTACCGGGACGAAGGAACGCTCCTGTCGGCCGACGCGGTGCTGTTCTTGCGCTTCGTCCGGGACCATGATGTCGCGCTTACGACCGAAGGCTACATGTACAAACGGCAGCTTGGCCAGGTGCTCGGCTTGCTTTCCGTAAGCGAAGGGCTGCCCGCCCGCACCGCCTGGCGATTCGGGTACGGCCGCCGTTTCCGCGAATATCCGGAACGCTTCTCCCTGCTTTATGATTACTGCTGCCATCGGAATTGGCTGCGGGAAAACGGCGAGAGGCTCGAACTGACCGATGCGGGCCTGCTGGCGGCTGCAGGCGACGTTGCGGCCGAGCCTTCGGATCTTTACCGGTTCTGGCTGCGCGCGTACCGGGTTCCCGTACCGAACATTATGGCGGTGGCGCAATGGACGATTCGCCTCGCGTCAGCGTGGACGACGGTTGCCTCGCTCGGCAAAGCGCTGCTGCCGCTCGTTCGTCCGTATTACTACGATTCGGCGGAGGACGTGCTGAACCGGAGAGTGCTCAAAATGATGGTGCATCTCGGACTGCTTCGCTGGGGCGAGGCGTCCGACGGAACGGCGCTGGTCCGCGTCACGCCGCTCGCTGCGCAAATGGTTCCGGCAGGGGACGCCGGGCGAAAGCGGAATGCAAACGCCTGAATGTCCATGGCGGGAAAGGCGGAGATCGAATGTCAACTTTGGCGGTCAAATTAGGAGGACCGGCAAGGGGCTTATGACCTGAACGAAGCCGACAGCCATGAATATGCTTTAATGGGAGCTGGAATGATGGGGGCCCTAAAGCCGGATATTGGAGGTGCAACCGATGGACATGAAAATCGCCTATGAGACCATGCTCGGTTTGGAGGCGGAAATGGTCCTTGACGAAGCGCTGCGCAAATACCGGACGGCTAAAATCTACGAAGCAATCGACGCGGCGCTTGCCCAAGGAGATGCCGAATCGTTTCGGCGCTTGACGGATGAACTGAAAACGATGCAACCTTGATGCTCCAGGACGATCTTTACGGATTTCCCGAACGGCGACCTCACGGCCGGCGCAAGCGGTTTGCGCGCGGCGGGAGGTCGTTTTCGTTTGGCTATCGGATGTCGGTCCCTTAAACAAGAAAACGCTTTTCTGTCCGGCGAATTTGCAGTAGGATGGAAAGAGGACGGATTCGACCGCACATTCTGCCCGGGAAGGAAGGATCAGCTTGCCTTTGATCGACATGCCGTTGGATCAGTTGAAGACGTACGCGGGAACCAATCCGAAGCCGGCCGATTTCGATGCATACTGGGATCGGGCGCTTGCCGAGATGCGCGCGGCGGACCCGCAGGTCGAACTGGAGCCGGCCTCGTTCCAGGTGCCGTTCGCCGACTGCTTCCATCTGTACTTTACGGGGGTTAGGGGCGCCAGAATTCATGCGAAGTACATAAGGCCGAAAAACGTCAAGGAGCCGCATCCCGCCGTCGTCCAGTTTCACGGATATGCCGGAAATTCGGGGGACTGGGTTTCGAAGCTGGGATACGCGGCGCTCGGATTTTCCGTGGCGGCGATGGACGTCCGCGGCCAGGGAGGCAAATCCGAGGATACCGGCGGCGTGAAGGGCAATACGCTCCGGGGACATATCATCCGGGGGGTGGACGACCATCCCGACCATTTGCTGTTCCGCCATATTTTTCTGGATGCCGCGCAGCTGGCCGGGATCGTCATGACGATGCCGGAAGTGGACGCCTCGCGGGTGGCGGCGACTGGCGCTTCCCAAGGCGGCGGATTGACGCTCGCCTGCGCCGCCCTGGAGCCGCGCATCAAGCGGCTTGCTCCGATCTATCCGTTCCTGAGCGACTACCGCCGGGTTTGGGAAATGGATTTGGCCAAGGATGCCTACGAGGAGCTAAGAACGTATTTCCGGCTTTTCGATCCGCTGCACGAGCGGGAGAACGAATTTTTCGAACGGCTCGGCTATATCGACGTCCAGCATCTGGCTCCGCGCATTCGCGGCGACGTGCTGATGGCCGTGGGGCTGATGGACACGATCACGCCGCCGTCGACGCAGTTTGCGGCTTACAACAAGATCGCCGCGCCCAAGCAGCTTGCCGTCTACCCGGATTTCGGCCATGAGGGGCTTCCGGGAATCGACGAGAAAATCATGACCTTCTTCAGCGCATTGCTCTGATTCGAAAGGAAGAAAGACCAGCATGAAGTTCAGCGAATTCGACGCCATCGGCTGGCCCGGGCTGCAGCCTTATTTTGACACGTGCCTGCTGCCCGTGACCGGCTTGACCGGAACGGAGAGCCCGCCGGAAGCGACCGAAAAGGCGGCGCGGACGGGGGACTGGCTCTCTCCGCTGGAAGCGGCGTTCCGGGGCCGTACCGTCACGCTGCCGGCCTACCATTATTACGACGGAGCGGACCCGGACGACGCCGCCCGGCTCGCCCGTCATTGCGGCCGGCTCAAACAGGCGGGCTTCCGCTTTGTCGTGCTCGTGTCCGGCACGCCGGGATTGTTGCCCTCCCCGCCGGCGTCCGCGGACCTGCTTGTGCAGCCTTCCGCGCCGGACGAGCAGCCCGACGCCGAGGAAATTTGCCGGGCGGTCGCGGCGATGTGGAAAGACGCATAATTTTCCTCTGCTGGGGAATACCATTTACGTCTCCACAACTCGGACAAATGTGACAAATTTGAAACAATTTTGACCAACGTTTTCAACCAAGGCGTTTATTCCTCTTGGCAATTGTTGACGCCCCCATATGCGTGTACTATTATAGTTATGTCTTGTGAACAGTAAGGCAAGGGTCCATGAAGGACAGCGACATTGGTGGGCAAAGGGGGTAGAAACAATGGAACATAACGGACAGCACGAAACCGCGCATAAACCGATCAAACGCCAGGAAATGACGAGACGTCAGTTTCTGTCTTATACGCTGGGCGGTGCGACTGCATTTATGGCCGGCGGCGCCATCCTTCCGATGCTTCGGTTCGCCGTAGATCCGATTCTGCAGAAAAAGACGGAAACCGGCTTTGTCAAAGTCATTGAAGAGGCCAAAGTGACGAAGGACCCGCAAAAGGTATCTTTCAAAATCCATCAGGTGGACGGATGGTACGAAAGCGATCCGAAGCTGGAGGCTTACATCGCTAGAGGCGACGACAACAAAATTTTCGCCCTGTCGCCGGTGTGCAAACACCTGGGCTGCACGATCAGCTGGGCGGCGGAAAAGCCGAACGAATATCATTGTCCTTGTCACGGGGCACGGTACTCGAAGGACGGCAAAAATCTGGCGGTAGCGCCTAAAGCGCTTGACGAGTACGAAGTCAAGGTCGAGAACGGGTGGGTGTATCTCGGACCGCTAGTATCGAATACGCGCGTTAAGTAGAAGGAGGGCGTTTCGTCCCATGTTTAAAAGCATGTACAACTGGATTGACGAACGTCTTGACGTAACGCCGATGTGGCGCGACATCGCGGATCACGAAGTGCCGGAACACGTCAACCCGGCGCACCACTTCTCCGCATTCGTCTATTGCTTCGGCGGATTGACGTTCTTCATTACGGTCATTCAGATCCTTTCGGGGATGTTTTTGACCATGTATTATGTGCCGGACATCATCAACGCCTATTACAGCGTGGATTACCTCCAGCATCAGGTCGCCTTCGGCGCTATCGTTCGGGGCATGCACCACTGGGGAGCGAGTCTGGTCATCGTCATGATGTTCCTACATACCCTTCGCGTCTTTTTTACCGGCTCTTACAAAGCGCCGCGCGAAATGAACTGGGTCGTTGGGATGCTCATTTTCTTCGTCATGCTGGGCCTTGGTTTTACGGGTTATTTGCTTCCGTGGGACAACAAGGCTTACTTCGCGACCAAGGTCGGCATGGAAATTGCCGGTTCCGTTCCTTGGATCGGGGGTTATATCAAGGAGTTGCTTGCTGGAGGCACGATCGTCGGAGCCCAAACGCTTACCCGTTTCTTCGCGATCCACGTGTTCTTCCTGCCTGGCCTGCTGCTTACGCTGCTAGCTGCGCACTTCTTCATGATCCGAAAACAGGGCATCTCCGGGCCGCTGTAAGAGAGAGGGGAGTGGCAAGCTTATGGCACACGGACCTAAATCCGATGAGAAAATCGTTTACGTAGGCGATTCCCGCATCCGCAAGGGCAAAGGAATGCAGCCTCCGCCAGACTATTCGGCTTTTCCCGGGAAGTCCGAGGCATTCATTCCGAACTTCCTGCTCAAAGAATGGATGGCCGGCGTCGTCGTTCTGGTCGGATTCCTCGTCCTGACGATCGCCGAACCGGCTCCGCTCGGCTATCCGGCCGACCCGATGAACGGTTCGTTTATCCCGATGCCGGACTGGTATTTCTTGTTCATCTACCAGTTGCTGAAATATCATTACACGTCCGAAAACTACGTCGTGCTCGGCACGATCGGGATTCCGGGCATCGCGTTCGGCGCCCTGCTGCTTGCGCCGTTTCTGGACACCGGCAAGGAGCGCCGGTTCTACCGCCGCCCGATCGCGTCTTCCCTGATGTTCGTGTCGCTGGTCGCATCGGTCTATCTGACCTGGGTCTCGTGGCACCACTATCAGGAGGAGCTTGAGAAGAGCGGCATCGTTCCCGAGCATATCGAGCGCGAGGAGAAAAACCGCGAATCGATCGAACAGGGCAAAGGACGCTTCATCCCCGGCAGGGAAAAGCTGGTCGCGCTGGTGAATCCCGACGATCCGGCTTTCAACGTGATGAAGGAAGCGCAATGCGTCGCCTGCCACGGCGCCGAGCTGGAAGGGGCGAACGGTCCTTCGCTTCGCGGCATCGGCGACAAGCTGTCGAAGGAAGAGCTCGTCGACATCATCACGAACGGCAAAAACGAAGGCATGCCTGCTTTCGGGAAGGCCAAAGCCGGCGAAAGCGGACTTTCCGACGAGCAAATCGATCAAATCGCCACGTGGCTGTCCGAACAGAAGGCGGCTGCGGCTGAATAACGCAACGCCAACAGACCTGACCGTTCCCGGTCAGGTTTTTTGCAAATGCGAGGAGGCCGTTCATGAGCTGGAAATGGTTGCTGTCGCGCGATTGCCTGCTGCATAGGGCGACGCTGACGCTGCTTTTGATTTTTTACGTTCCCGGAACCGTCTACGGGTATTACTGGTACAAAGGCCAGCTCCTCGATACGTGGGAAACCCATCCGGCCTGGCAGCTTCCGTTTGTGCCGGACAGTCCGACGGCGTCGCTGTTTTTCGCGGTCGCGGCCGTCTGGCTGTGGGCTCGCCCCAACCCGCCGCGAAGCGGGTGGTTGAAGGGGATCCGCTCCCTCGTGGAAGCGTTGGCCGTCGTCACCTCGATCAAATACGGGATATGGGCGGCGGCGATCATCTTCATCGGCGCGGGCCTTGGCGACCGGCTGGTCTGGCAGGACTGGATGCTGGTCGTGTCGCATGCGGCCATGGCCATTTGCGCGCTGCTGTACGCCCGGTTTTTCCGGTTCGGCGGATGGGCGCTCGCTTCGGCGGCCTGCTGGACGTTTCTTAACGATACGATCGATTACGGCTACGGCGTATATCCGTACTTGCCTTCGCAGTTGGACCCGGCTTATGTGCGGGAGGTTGCCTGGTTCACGTTCATGCTGACCGCCTTTAGCGTCATGGCGGCGGGACTTGCCCGCTATGCCGATACGCTTTGGGGAGCTGCGCCGCTGCGCAAGGACAACCGGTTCTAAGCCCGGACATCCCCTCATATGGTAAGGCAGGAGGGGATGTCCAAATGTTTTGGGCTTCAGCTGTTGTTCCGGCAAGAAAAAGACGGTGGATTCGGTGGCTGCTTGCGGGAGCCGCCGCGCTGCTGCTTGATCCGTCCGCAGCCGCGGCGGAAAGCCCGGCAGCTGCGCCGGCATCCGGACAGGCGCAAGCGGACCGTCCGACGGGCGGCTCAGCCTCCCGTTCGGACACGCAGGCGATCGAGAAGTTCCGCGAGGCGGCGGAATCTCTATATCAGGCGGTAAATCGGGGCGACCGGCTTGCCGCCGTTCGGTCCATGAAGGAGACGGAAACGCGGCTTAGAGAGCTGCCGATGATGCGGATCGCGACTGCGGAAGGCATCGAGGCGCTGGCCGACAGCGTGGCCGAGATGAAGCGGGCGATGGCCGCGGTCACGCAGGACGGCCGCCGCGTCCAATCCGCGGCGGGGGCGATACGCCTTGCGGCGAACGCGCTTGCGGAGCCGCAGCGGCCGCTTTGGCTGCAATACCGCTCGGTATTGCGGGAAGATGTCGACGCCCTGGCCAAAGCGTTGGGCGACCGGCCGCAAAGCGTAACCCCGGAGGCGCGGGCCGCGTTCGGGCGTCTCGCCGAACGTTACGGCCTCATTCGGACGGCCGTCGCGTTGACGAGCGAGCCGTACGTGATCGAGCGGGGAGATGCGGCGATCCGCTACGCGAAGCGCTTGCTTCAGCAGGACCGGCCCGATCCGAAGCTGCTGGGCGGACTGATCGCTCCGCTGCGGGAAGCGATGGAGGGGCTGTTTCCTCCCGAAGGGGAACGGCCGACGACCGTGCCGGCCGTCGTACCGCCTTCCTGGGGGTTCGGCGCGACGATCGGCTCCTTTATTGTCGCCATCCTCACCTGGGCGGGATGGCGAAGGTTCCGGTTCGACCGGACGCATCCGAATTACGGTTCCAACAGGGAGCGCAGGGATCCGGCGGACCGCTGGTTCAAGTCGCTTCTTCGCCTTCCCGGAATCCTTCTCCGAGCACGTCATGCACGTCGTTGATGACGATAAAAGCCTGTCTGTCATGCTGGCGGACCAGGCTTTTCAATTTGCGGATTTCAAACCGGCTGACGACGCAGTACAGCATCATGCGCGGTTCGCCGGAATAGCCGCCGATCGCGGGCAGCAGCGTCACGCCGCGGTCGAGTTCCCGCGCGATTTTTTTGGCCAGCGCTTCCGGGGATTGGCACACCACGGTGAACGCTTTGGCGGCATAAGCGCCTTCCTGGACGAAATCGATGACTTTCGAGGCGATAAAGACGCTGACGAGCGTGTACAGCACTTTTTCCTTGGAGATGAAAAACAATGAGGAGCCGATAATGACGAAATCCATGACCAAAATGACCTGCCCCATGCTGAAGCCGCGCCAGCGGTGAACGATGCGGGCGACGATGTCGGCGCCCCCGGTCGTGCCTCCCGATCGGAAGACGAGGCCGAGGCCGGCTCCAAGCGTCACGCCGGCGTAGAGCACGACAAGAAAATGGTCGTGTTCGGTCGCAAACGGAGTGATCCATCCGGCTGCGATGGCGCGCTCCCAAACCCACAGGAAAAAAGACAACAGAACCGTGCCGCCGATCGTATAGATCATGGCGCTTCGGCCGAGCTGCCGCCAGCCGATCAGAAACAGCGGAAGGTTGATGAGCAGGGTGGTCGGGCCGGTCGGCAGGCCCAAGGAGTAATGAAGCAGGACGGCGATGCCCGTTACGCCGCCTTCCATCAGCCGGTTCGGCAGGATGAAATATTCCAGGCCGAAGGCGTAGAGAGCGGCGCCGGCCGTCAGCATCAGCCAGGTGCGAACCGATTCTTTCGTTTGCCAAATTCTCACGTTCAGCTCCTCCTCCGCTTTCAAAAATGGGGTTTGTCTTTAAAAGAATCTTAAGCTAACATAGGGATAAGTCAACGGCTGTCTTGCCCGGTTCGCCGGGAAAAGACAAAATCAGAATTTGCGCGCGCCCGCGCGCAGCGGAAAGGAAACGTTTCGAATGGGAGAATCGCGCATCGCCGGCATGCCGCTGGCCGAGAAGACGCTCGCCGATATTCAGCGGGAAGTCGACGCTTACATTTCACAGTTTAAGGAAGGCTACTTTTCGCCGCTCGCCCTGCTGGCCCGGCTGACGGAGGAAGCCGGCGAACTGGCCCGGGAAGTGAACCATCGCTTCGGAGAAAAGCCCAAAAAACCGGACGAAGCGGAAAATTCGGTCGAGATGGAGCTTGCCGACGTGTTGTTCATCGTGATCTGCTTCGCCAACTCGCTCGGAATCGATTTGACCGCGGCGCACGACAAAGTGATGCACAAATTCAATACCCGCGATGCGGGAAGATGGACCAAGAAGGACGCAGACGAACGCTAATCATGACAGGCCGCATCCGTCCCCTGCCAAGGAGGACGGTCGGCATGGAACGCATTTCTCTATCTATAGCATAAGGGACAGGTGAACGAGATGTCGCAACGAATTTCCGTCGCGGTCGCCGGCGCGGCCGGGCGCATGGGCCGCGAAGTCGTCAAAATGGTGCTGGAAGATCCCGAACTGGAGCTGGTCGCCGCCATCGGCAGGTCGTCCGCGGGCGTAGACGCCGGTTCCCTTGTCGGCAAGCCGGAGACCGGCGTCGTCGTGACGGACCGGCTGGAGGACGCGCTGCAGTCCGCAAAGCCGGATGTCCTCGTCGACTTTACGAATCCCAAATCCGCCGTGCCCAACACGGAAGCCTGCATCCGCCACGGGGTCCGGCCCGTTGTCGGCACGACCGGGTTTACGCCCGAGCAAATCGAACAGCTGGACAAGCAGTGCCGGGAGAAGGGCATCGGCGGATTGATCGCGCCCAATTTCTCGATCGGCGCCATCCTTATGATGAAGTTTGCCGCAATGGCGGCGAAATATTTACCGCATGTGGAAATCATCGAATATCACGGCGACCAGAAGCTGGACGCTCCGTCCGGAACGTCGATCAAGACGGCGGAATGGATTTCGCAGACGCGGCGGGAGCTGCGCCAGGGCAACCCGAACGAAGAGGAAGTGCTGGAAGGGGCGAGAGGCGGATACTATAACGGGTTCCGCATCCATAGCGTCCGTCTGCCGGGCGTATTCGCCCAGCAGGAAGTCATCTTCGGCGGCCACGGACAAACGCTGAAAATCCGCCACGATTCGTACGAACGGGCCGGTTATATGCCGGGCGTCAATACCGCGATCAAAAAGGTGATGTCCGTTACGGGACTTGTGTACGGGTTTGAGCATTTCCTGGACGACTAGGGGCATCGGCCCAAAGAGGGGGAACGGAACATGTTGCAGATCGCTTTGATCGCCCATGACCGCAAAAAAGAAGAAATGGTCAATTTTACGATTGCGTACGAGCATGTATTGAAGCCGCACAAACTATACGCGACGGGCACGACGGGAGCCCGCATTATGGAGCATACGTCGCTGAACGTGCATCGTTTCATGTCGGGTCCGCTCGGCGGCGACCAGCAAATCGGCGCGCTCGTCGCCCAGAACGAAATGGACCTGATCATTTTTCTGCGCGATCCGCTGATGGCGCAGCCGCACGAACCGGATATTATCGCTTTGCTCCGTTTGTGCGACGTTCAGGGCATCCCGGTGGCCACCAACATCGCGACGGCCGAGCTGCTGATCAAAGCGCTGGAGCGGGGCGACTTCGCTTGGCGCGAGCTGGTTCACAAATACAAGCCGGGGATCGACGCATGAGCGGCCGCACGGAATACGGGCTTGACCTGCTGGCTTTCGCGGCTCATCCCGACGACGCGGAAATCGGCATGGGCGGCACGCTGGTCAAGGCGGCGCTGGCCGGGCAAAAAACCGGCATCGTCGATCTGACCTTCGCGGAAATGAGCTCGAACGGGGATGTCGATACGCGCCAGCGGGAAGCCGGAACGGCATCGGCCATTCTCGGGCTTGCCGTGCGCGAGAATCTCGGCCTGCCCGACCGCGGGCTGTCGCAAGCGGACCGCTCGCAGGTGGATAAGCTGGTGTCGGCCATCCGGCGCCATCGGCCGCGCGTCGTGTTCGCGCCGTATTTCGTCGACCGCCATCCCGACCACGTCATGTGCAGCCGGATGGTCGAACAGGCGGTGTTCAACGCCAAGCTGCGGCGCTACAACCCTGAGGAGCCCGCCTGGACGGTGGACATGCTTTATTATTATTTCATCAACGATGCGCACACGCCGCAGCTTGTCCTCGACGTTAGCGACGTGCACGAGCGGAAAATGGAAGCGCTGCGCGCGTACCGCTCGCAGTTCGAGCCGGCCGGCGATCTGGCGGATTGGGTGCCCACTCCGCTGACGACGGGCTACTTGGACAACGTCGCGGCGCGGGACAGGCTGTTCGGGCAAGCGCACCGATTCGCTTTCGCGGAAGGCTTTATCGCCAAGGGGCCGGTGGCCGTCGACCGATTTTGACCGGACGTGCGCAACAATATCGGCAAGGAGGCATGCTTTCGGGGAATAAGATGTAGAAAGGAGGAGAGAGGAATGGAAAGGCCGCTCAAAATCGGCATCACCTGTTATCCTTCGCTAGGAGGCTCCGGCGTCGTCGCGACGGAACTCGGCAAGCTGCTCGCGGAGAAGGGGCACGAAATTCATTTTATTACGCACAGCATGCCGTTCAGGCTGGGCAAGTTCCAGCGCAACATTTATTATCACGAAGTGGAAGTGACCGATTATTACGTCTTTCGGTATCCGCCTTACGATTTGTCGCTGGCAAGCAAAATGAACCAGGTGGCGCAACTGCAGCAGCTCGACCTGCTTCACGTTCATTACGCCGTTCCCCACGCCCTGTGCGCTTATTTGGCCAAACAGATGTCCGGGGACCGCTTCAAAGTCGTCACGACGCTTCACGGCACGGACATTACGGTCCTTGCCCAAGACGAATCGCTCAAGGACCTGATCCGCTTCGGCATTCAAAACAGCGACGCGGTCACGGCGGTAAGCAACGATTTGATTCGGGAAACGCGCGAGGTGCTGGACATTACCCAACCGATCGAACTCACCTATAATTTCGTGGACAAACGGGTGTACTATCCGCGGGACTGTTCCGACTTGCGGGCGGACTACGCCGAACCGCACGAGAAAATCCTGATGCATATTTCCAACTTCCGCCCGGTCAAGCGGACATGCGATGTGGTCGATATTTTCGCGCGCGTGAACGCCCGGATTCCGGCCAAGCTGCTGCTGGTCGGCGAAGGTCCGGACCTGCCGAAAATCCAGGCCAAAATCGATGCGATGGGCCTAAGCCATCGCGTCTTCTACCTGGGCAAGCAGGACGACGTCGCGCAGGTGATTTCGCTGGCGGATCTGCTGCTGCTGCCTTCGGAAAAGGAAAGCTTTGGTCTGGTCGCGCTGGAGGCGATGGCCTGCGGCGTTCCGACGATCGGCTCGATCGCCGGCGGCATTCCGGAGCTTGTCGTCAGCGGGGAGACCGGATTCCTGTCGCCGATCGGGAATACGGAAGAAATGGCGGCGAACGCGTTGCGGCTGCTGACCGACGACGGCCTGTACGCCAGCTTCCGGGAAGCATGTCTCCATCGCGCAAGGACGGAATTTTGCAACGACAAAATCACGGCTCAATACGAACGGATTTATTACCAGGTGCTCGGCATTCCCGCGAAGCTGGAGCTTCCGGTCTGCTGAGCGCGACGCAGGAGGGGCGGGAGATGACCGAAACGAAAGAGTCGGCCTGGTCGGCGGGACTTCAGCTGCTCGGCCGCTTGGAGTCGGCCGGTCATACCGCTTTTTTGGTCGGCGGCTGCGTGCGCGACCGGCTGCTCGGCCGTCCCCTGCGCGACGTCGACATCGCGACTTCGGCGAGGCCGGAGCAGGTGATGGAACTGTTTGCAAGCGCCATTCCGACCGGGTTGAAGCACGGGACGGTGACGGTGCGCGAGGGCGGCCGGCTGTTCGAGGTGACGACTTACCGGCGGGAAGGGAAATACACGGATTCCCGCCGTCCCGACGACGTATGGTTTGTCGGGAGCATCGAGGAGGATTTGGCGCGCAGGGATTTTACCATTAACGCGATCGCCTTCGGCTCGGACGGCCGTCTCGTCGATCCGTTCGGCGGCGCGGACGATCTTCGCCGCGGAGTCATCCGCACGGTCGGCGATCCGTCGGAACGGTTCGGCGAAGACGCGCTCCGCCTGCTTCGGGGCGTCCGCTTTGCGGCGGAATTCGGGTTCGATTTCGCGCCCGATACGTGGGAAGGCCTGCTGGCGCAGCGCGCCAAACTGCGGCATATCGCAATGGAGCGGGTCGGGGCGGAGCTCGACAAAATGGCCGCGGGCCATGATCCCGAGCGGGCGTTCCGGCTGCTGGCGGAAAGCGGGCTGCTTCGCTATGCCCGCGAGCCGCTGCCGGCATGCGCAACGCCGGCCGAGCCGCAGGCGGATTCGGGCGAGCGGAGCGTGCGCGGGCTCGCGGACCCCGATCTGCGCTGGGCGGCGCTCCTGCTGCGATGGGGAGCGGACGAGGCCGAAGCGGAGGAGCTTTTTCGCACGCTTCGGCTCGGAGTCCGCCGCGGGGCGCGCGTCGCCGCCGTCGTCGGGCTTGACCGCATGCTCGCCGCTGACGGCGGGGAGCTGCCCGCTTTGCGCGCACGGTGGATTTCGGCCGTGCTCCGTTTCGGCCGCGCGGCAGCGGAGGATTGGCTTGCCTTGGCGGCCGCAACGGCCGGCAGGCGGCTGCCGCCCGATGTTGCCGGCCTGGCCCGCTCCTGGCTGGACGGCATGGCGGCGGCTTCGGTGGCGGAGCTTGCCGTCAGAGGCGACGAGATCGTTCGGGCCACGGGCAGGAAGCCCGGCCCTTGGGTTGCGGCAACGCTCAGGCAACTGCTGTCGGACGTCGCCTTGGGAACGCTGCCGAATGAGCGCCCGGCGCTGCTGGCCGCGGCGGAAGCCATGGCTTGCGACGGCGACGGATCTTTTTACTCAAAGGAATGATCGACTTGAACCAACCGTCTTTACTTGCCCTATTGGAAGCGGCGGATCGGGACGCGTACGTGTCGGGAGAAGAGATCAGCAAACGGCTGAACGTAAGCCGCACGGCCATCTGGAAGCAGATTCGCAAGCTCGAAGCCGAGGGTTACGTCATCGAAGCGGTTCCCCGGCTCGGCTACCGGCTTGTCGGACGCCCTTCGCGGCTTACCCGCCAGGAGGTGCAGACCCGGCTGCAGACCCGGGAATTCGGCCGGCATCTGCACCTGTTCGACAGCGTGTCGTCCACCCAGGACGTGCTGCGGGAGCTTGCCGAAGAAGGCGCGCCGGAGGGGACGCTCGTCATCGCCGAGCAGCAGACGCAAGGGCGGGGACGAATGGGGAGAGTGTGGGTGTCGCCCCCCGGCAAAGGCGTGTGGATGAGCCTGCTGCTTCGGCCTCAGGTTCCGCTTCAGGCGACGCCGCAGCTTACGCTTCTCGCCGCGGTGGCGCTGAGGCGGGCCGTTTCCGCGGTCGTTCCGCTGGATATCGGCATCAAATGGCCCAACGACCTGCTGGTGGACGGCAAGAAAATCAGCGGCATCCTGCTGGAATCCGCGGCGGAGGAAGAACGGCTTCGTTACATTGTGGTCGGTTTGGGCATATCGGCCAATCTGGAGCCGGAGGATTATCCGGAGGATGTGGCGTCCAAAGCCGTATCCCTGAAAATGGCGGCAGGCCGTCCGGTGGACCGGGCGGAATTGATCGCCGTTACGCTGAAGGAATTCGAGGAGCTGTACGAACTGTATTTGCGAGACGGCTTCGAACCGATCCGCGCGCTGTGGGAAGCGCATTCGGTCAACCTGAACCGGAAAACGACGCTCGCGACCCCGAGAGGCCCGATCGAAGGCATACCGCGGGGATTGAACGACATGGGAGGACTGCTTGTCGAGCTGTCGGACGGAACCCTCATGCCGGTCTATTCGGCGGAAATCCAGTCTTCGACGTGACGGTTCCGGGCACCGCCGGGACGCCGGCGTCGCGAAACGCGATCGCTTTCGCCGCGTCCGCCCATCGTTTGCCCATTATTCGCTCTCGTTCGCCTATCGTTCGCGCCGTCCGTGGACGTTTCGGATACGGTCTGCTATAATGAAGCGGCAAGGCGTTATCGGAAACGAATCGCACTTGCGCATGGACATGGAGGACAAACGAATAACCGTGAATTTCTCGCGGCGGATTCTGCTCAGAGCCGAAAGGACCGAGACAGAAGGACGTGAAGCGCGTGCCTGCTGAATGGAAACCTTTCTTTGCTCATGGGCAAATGAAGGTTTTTTTGTTTGTCTGAGCCCAAAGAGGAGGCGCTTCGCATATGAAAAAACCGTTGACTTTGCCTCGATTGCGCACGATGAAGAAAGAAGGAACGCCGATCGCGATGCTGACGGCTTACGACTACCCGTCCGCGCGGCTGGCGGAAGAAGCGGGAGTCGATCTGATTCTCGTCGGCGACTCGCTGGGCAACGTCGTGCTGGGATACGATACGACGGTGCCGGTAACGCTAGACGATATGATTTATCATACCCGTGCGGTGGCGCGCGGAGCGCCGGGCACGATGATCGTAACCGATATGCCGTTTGCGACGTACCGGCTCGGTCCGGAAGCGACGCTTCGCAATGCGGCCCGAATCATGCAGGAAGGCGGGGCACACGCCGTCAAGATGGAGGGCGGAGCCGAGCTTGCGGAAGAAATCCGCCGGCTGACCGCCGCCGGCATTCCGGTGCTCGGCCATCTGGGACTTACCCCCCAGTCGGTGCTGCAAATCGGCGGCTACAAGGTCCAGGGCAAAGGGCCGGACGAGGCCGAAAAATTGCTCGCGGACGCCAAAGCCTTGCAGGAAGCCGGCGCGTTCGGCGTGGTGCTGGAACTGGTGGCGGAGCAGGTGGCGGCGCTGATCTCCCGTTCGCTGGACATTCCGACGATCGGCATCGGCGCAGGACGCGGCTGCGACGGCCAGGTGCTCGTTTTTCACGACCTTGTCCGTTACGGTTCCGATATACGCGACAAGCGATTTGTCAAAACATACGCGGACGTCGGCGCGACCATCCGGACGGCGATCTCCGACTACGTCGCGGACGTCAAGACCAAGCGTTTCCCGGAAGAGCGGCACGGATTCGCCCTGGACGAACAAACGGCCCAGTCGCTTTCCCATTCCATATACGGAGGAGATTCCCGATGAAGATGACCGTTGCGGCGCCCGAGGTCGTCCGGACAATCGCGGATTTAAGGAGCAAGATCGCGGAATACCGCCTGCGTGCCGGACCGGCCGCCAAAGTCGGCTTCGTTCCGACCATGGGTTATTTGCACGAAGGGCATGCGAGCCTGATTCGGCGCTCGGCGGCCGAGAACGGGCTGACGGTGCTGAGCGTATTCGTCAACCCGCTTCAGTTCGGCCCGAACGAGGATTTCGAACGCTATCCCCGGGATGAAAAGCGGGATTATGCCGTGGCGGCCGAGGCGGGCGCCAATCTGATCTTCATGCCCCAAGTCGAGGAAATGTACCCCCGGCCGATGCAGACGTCCATTTCGGTTCGAGGCGTGACCGAACGGCTCTGCGGCGCGAGCCGTCCAGGCCACTTTGACGGGGTCGCCGTCGTCGTCACGAAGCTGCTCAACATCGTCGCGCCGGACAGAGCTTATTTCGGCCTGAAGGATGCGCAGCAGGTCGCGGTCATCTCCCGTATGGCCGAGGATCTCAACATGCCGGTCGAAATCGTTCCTTGTCCGATCGTCAGGGACGCCGACGGACTTGCGCTCAGTTCGCGCAACGTCTATTTGAGCGCCGAAGAGCGCAGCCAGGCGCTGGTGCTGTCCCAGGCGCTGAAGAAGGTTCCGGAATGGATCGAAGACGGCGCGACGGCTCCGGAGCTGACCGGCCGCATCGCGCGCCTGATTCGGACCAAACCGCTTGCCGATATCGATTACGTTGAAGTGCTGTCCTATCCGGCGCTCGAACCGCTTGCGGAAACGTTGCCGCTCAAGCAGGCAAGCGAGTGGATATTGGTTGCGCTTGCCGTCCGCTTCGGGAAGACGCGGCTGATCGACAACGTCTTAATCGGCTAATGGAAAGGAGAGGGCCATATGCTGCGGCAAATGATGAAATCCAAAATCCACCGGGCGACGGTAACGGAAGCGAACCTGAACTATGTCGGGAGCGTAACCATCGATCAGGATCTGATGGAAAGCGTCGATATTTTGCCCGACGAAAAAGTGCAAATCGTCAACAACCACAACGGAGCCCGTTTCGAAACCTACGCGATTCCCGGACCGCGAGGCTCCGGGGTGATCTGCCTTAACGGCGCGGCGGCGCGGCTCGTGCAGCCCGGCGATACCGTCATCATCATCGCTTACGGATATATGACCGACGAAGAGGCGAAGCGCCATAAGCCGAAAGTGGCGATTGTGGACGGGAACAATCGAGTGGTCCGAATGATGGGCGAAGAGCCTCATTCGACCGTTCTGTAACGCGTATGAAACCCTCCCCCGAAACGCAGAATGAGCATACGGCCGATTGCGACAAGGGGGGGATCCGAATTGATTTTGCAATGGTTTGAAACCTTGAACGAAACGCTGGAAGAACTTATTCGCCGTTATCCGCACGCTTCCGCCGACGAAAAAAAACACCTCGACGAGCAGTGGAATGTGTTAAAATCATTAAGTGACGAGATGATTGAAGCCTGGCTGCAGTTCGAAGACAAAATGGCCGCTTACCGGGAAATGAAAGAAGACGCCGCCGCGCAGAGCAAACCCGAGGCCGTCTGCGAGCCGTTCGTGAAGGGCCAAGGCTACTTTAAGCTTCAGATGTACGAAAAAGGCGCCCGCTGCTTCGAGGAGACGCTTGTTCTTCGGCCCGACATGCTTGTCGCCCGGGTGCTGCTGGCGATGTGCCGAATGTATTTGCGTGACTTCGCGGAGGCGCAGCGCCATTTCCAAATGATCGCCGCCTTGTCCGACGATCCCAAGCTGCGGGCCATCGCGTACAATGCGCTGGGCTGCGTTCAGGCGGTTTACGCGAACATGCGGCAGGCGCAGCATTATTTTGCAAAAGCGGTGGAGGCGGATCCCAGTTTCGATGAGCCGCGCCGCAATCTGGAAACCTGCAAGAGCCATACGGGACAGCTTCAGCTGCAACTTGGCTGCGGCGAATTACAGGCCCTCGTTTAAGTCCGATTCGCAAGCGGGAACGGAGCTTGTACCGGATAGCCGGCGAATCGGCTTTATGGTTCACCGAAAGGAAGTCAGGCATGAAATTTGCCGTTCTCGATTTTGAAACGACGGGAACTTCATCCGATAAAGACGAAATCATTCAAGCGGGTCTGGTGCTGATCGACGAGGCCGGAAACGTCGTCGAGACGTTTTCGCGCCTTGTGAAGCCCGAAAAACCGATTCCCGCCTGGATCAGCCGGCTGACAGGCATCGACGACGCGCTGGTTGCGGATGCCCCCGGCGTCGAGCATTTGCTCGCCGAGCTTGTGCCGCTGCTTGACGATGCCGTGCTGGTCGCTCACAATGTCGGTTTTGACGCCGCCTTTTTGCAGGCCGCCCTCGATCGGTGCGGCTATTTGCCGTTTTCCGGGCGAATGATCGATACGGTCGATTTGGCTCGAATCGCTTTTCCGACCTTGCCGTCCTACCGTCTTGGCTCGCTGACCCACAGCCTGAACTTGCGGCACGACCGTCCGCATCAAGCCGACAGCGACGCGGCGGCGACGGCGGAGGTCTTTGTCCGCTGTCTTCAGCGGTTGAAGAAGCTGCCGCTGCTGACGCTGCAGCGGATCGCTTCGCTGTTCAGTCCGGAGCGCAGCGACCTGGGCTGGCTGCTGGCGGAAATCGCGGGCGAGCGGGAGACGGAATTTCAGCCCGACGAAAAGGAGTACCAATATTACCGCCAATTTGCGCTGAGCGTCGGCGATTGGACCGACGACGAAACGCTTGCCGGGGAAGATCCGGATTCGGACCGGACAAGCGCCCGGCTTCCGGCGGATCTTTCCTTTTCCGATTATATGGATTCGGTGCAGAAGAAGCTTCGCGAACGGCTTCCCTCCTACGAACCACGCCAAGGGCAGGAGATCATGTTCGGGCGCGTGCTGGAAGCGTTCGAGCGCGATTCGCATCTGCTGGTCGAAGCGGGAACCGGCACCGGCAAATCGCTCGGCTATTTGCTCCCCGCTCTTTATTATGGATTGAAAGAATCCAAAAAAATCATGGTCAGCACGCATACGATACAACTGCAGGAACAGCTTCGCCAGCGGGATTTGCCGCTGCTTCAGGAAGCGCTGCCCGTTCCGTTCAAGGCGGCCGTATTCAAGGGCCGCAGCAATTATTTGTGCCTTCGGAAGTTCGAGCAGCAGCTTCAGGTTCCGGAATACGCGATGTCCGAAGACGAAGCGGTGGTACGCAGCCAAATGACGGTTTGGCTGGCCGCCACCGAGCGCGGAGAAGCGGAAGAACTGAATCTGCAAGGAAAAGCCAAGGACGAGTGGAGCGCGGTCGCAAGCGATGCCGATTCCTGCCTGAACCGGAGCTGCCCCTGGTTTCGCAAATGCTTTTACCATCGTTCCCGCAACGAAGCCGGCAAAGCGGATCTGATCATTACCAATCATGCGATGCTGTTTACCGATTTGCGGGCGGAAAACCGGCTTCTGCCGGCGTATGACCGCTTGATTGTGGACGAGGCGCATCATCTGGAGGAAGTGGCGAGCCATCACCTCGGTCAAAAGACGGGCTACGCTTCGGTGCAAAACCCGCTGCAGCGGCTGTGGAAGGACGCCCGCACCGGGCTGCTGCCGCAATTGATCGGCCACCTGGCGGCCGATCCGGATCCGAACGCGCAGGCCTGGGCCGAAAAGCTGGAGGAAGTCGTGCCGACCGTTCACGAGATCCGGGAGAGCTGGGACCGCTGGGCGAACCGGATGTTCGATATGCTCGCCAAGCTTGCCCCGTCCGACGAAAGCGGCAACCTGACGCTCCGGCTCAAGCCGGACCAGCTTCCCGACGAATGGGAAGCCGCCCAAACGGACGGGCATAACGTCATTCAGCTGTTGTCGGACCTGATCCGGCCGCTCGATAAGCTTTTGCCGGACATTCGCGAACATGCGGACGAGCTGGCGATGCAAAGCCTCTTGACCGATCTGAACGGAGCGGTCAAGGATTTGGCGGCCGTGCGCACGGAGCTTCAGTCCTTTGTCACGCTTGCCGATCCCGATTTCGTTTACTGGATCGAAGGGCATGCGCAGTACCGGAGCCGGTCCGTCTGGATGTACGGAATGCCGGCCGACGTAAGCGGCAAGCTGAAAGAGCATATTTTCGACCGCAAATCCAGCGTCGTCCTGACGTCCGCCACGCTTACGGTCGACAAATCGTTTCGCTATGTGACGGAACAGCTTGGGCTTGCGCATGCGGACAAGGAAGGCAAGCTCATGACCGCGCAACTGCCTTCTCCCTTCAACTACAGGGAGCAATCGCTCGTGCTGATTCCGCGCGATTTCCCCGCCATCCGGGGGCGGGACGGGGAAGCCCGCTTTGTCGAGGAACTGGCGAAATCGCTTGCCGAAGTGGCCAAGACGATCGGAGGGCGCATGCTCGTTCTGTTCACTTCCTACCGGATGCTGAAGACGGTGCATGCCCTGCTCAAGGAATTGCTGGCTTCGAGCGGCATCGAAGTGATGGGCCAAGGCATCGACGGCAGCAGCCGAAGCGGCCTGACCCGGCAATTTCGCGAGCAGCCGGCCTCCGTGCTGCTGGGCACGAGCAGTTTCTGGGAAGGCGTCGATATTCCGGGAGACGCGCTGACCTGTCTGGCTATCGTGCGGCTGCCGTTTCAGCCGCCGAACCATCCCGTCGCCGAGGCCAAATCGGAACGCCTTGCGGCGGAGAAGAAAAATCCGTTCATGAGCCTGTCGCTGCCGCAAGCGGTCATCCGCTTCAAGCAGGGCTTCGGCCGGCTTGTCCGCACGACCAACGACAAAGGAATCGTTGTGCTGTACGATACGCGCGTGCTGGAAACCAGCTACGGCAAATACTTTTTGTATTCGCTGCCGGGACCGAAGATGGAGCACCTGCCCACCGGCGGGCTGGTGAACCGAATCCGCGAATGGCTGGAGACGCCATCCGGAACATAAACGAAAGCAGACGGTTTTAGGGGGGAAGCGGTTGTGAAGCAGGACAAAATTTCGGAGGTTGTCGTTCGCAGGCTGCCTATCTACTTACGGTATCTCGACGAATTGAACAGACGCGAAGTCCATACGGTTTCCTCCCAGGATTTGGGGGAGAGGCTGGATCTGAATCCCGCGCAAATCCGCAAAGACCTGGCCTATTTCGGAGACTTCGGCCGCAAGGGAGTCGGCTACAATGTGCCTTACCTGATCGAGAAGATCCGCCAAATACTGAAGCTCGACCGTCCGCTTTACGTCGCCCTGGTCGGCACCGGGAACTTGGGCCGGGCGCTGTGCAATTATAATACGTACTTAAAAGAAAACATGAAGATCACGGCCGTTTTCGACCGAGACCCGTCCAAGGTCGGGACGACCATCAACAATTTGACCGTGCTTCCGATGGAGCAGTTAAACGAGACGGTCAAGGCGAAAAACATCACCGTCGGCATTATCACGGTGCCGGCGTCCGAAGCGCAGAACGTATCCGACCAGTTCGTCGCGGCCGGCATCCGGGGGATTTTGAATTTCGCCCCCACGGTGATCCGGACGCCGCCGGGCGTGCGCCTGCACCAGACGGACTTTACGGCGGACCTGTTTAGCCTGGCCTATTACTTGAATCGCGACGAAGACGAACAATAAATCGAGAGGAATCGTGAACCATGAAACGTTGGTTGGTTGAAAACGGCATTTTCATTACGATGAGCCCGGAACGGCCGGTGCTGCAAGGGTGGATGGCCGTGGAAGGGACCGAGATCGCCGCGATCGGCGAAGGGACAGCGCCGGAAGCCGAAAGGCGGGCGGCGGCCGAAATCGTGAACGGCGAAGGGCTTCTGTTTCTTCCCGGTCTGGTCAACACGCACGGGCATGCCGCCATGACGCTGCTTCGCGGGCTGGCCGACGATCTCAAGCTGCAGGACTGGCTGCAGAACCATATCTGGCCGATGGAAGCCAAATTTACGGGCGACGATGTCTACTGGGGCTCGGCGCTCGCGGCGGCGGAAATGATTCTGAGCGGAACGACGACTTTTGTGGATATGTACGATCATATGGACCGCGTCGCGGAAGTCGTGGAGCAGTCGGGGTTAAGAGCGGCGCTGGCCCGCGGCGTTATCGGCCTGTGCCCGCCCGAAGAGCAAACCGCCAAGCTGGAGGAGGCGATCCGGTTCGCCAAAGACTGGCACGGCAAGGCGGACGGCCGGATTCGGGTCATGATGGCGCCGCACGCTCCTTACACGTGCCCTCCGGACTATATCGAGCGGATCGTCGCCGCCGCCCACGATCTCGGGCTGCCTCTGCACACGCATATGTCCGAAACTGCGGCGGAAGTGGAGCAGAACGTGCGCGATTACGGCGTCCGGCCCGTCGAGCATTTGGACCGGCTCGGCCTGTTTTCGCGCCCCGCTCTCGTCGCGCATGCCGTCCATTTGACCGACGACGAAATCGCCTTGCTCGCGGAGCGCAACGTGGCGGTATCGCACAATCCGGTCAGCAATCTGAAATTGGCCAGCGGCGTTGCCCGCGTGCCGGATTTGCTCCGCGCCGGGGTTACGGTATCGCTCGGCACCGACGGCGCCGCCAGCAACAACAATCTCGACCTGTTCGAAGAAATTCGGCTGGCCGCGCTTCTGCACAAAGGCGTATCCGGCGATCCGACCGCGGTTCCCGCGCTCGAAGCGCTGCGGCTCGGCACCGTCTGCGGGGCGAAGGCGCTGGGCCTCGAAGGCGTTACGGGCGAGCTGAAGCCCGGCCTGAAAGCGGACTTTATTGCCGTATCGGTCGATAAGCCGCATTTGACGCCGGCTACCGACTACATTTCCCACCTTGTATACGCCGCATCCGGGGCGGATGTCGTTCACGTCTGGGCGGACGGGCGCCAGCTGCTGCGCAACCGCGAGCTGCTGACGCTGGATTTGGAACGGATTCGCTTTGAGGCGCAGCGCTGCTTCGAGAGGTTGCGCGCATGACGCCGAGCCGAAGCGACGCTTATCGGCGGCGGTCTCCGCTTACGCCCGGGCGGTGGGCGCTGTTGATCGGCGGCTTCCTCTTGTTTCTGCTCGTCCTGTTTGTCGTCACGGTGCGCAACGCCGACGCGGACTATCGCCGGGACGAAGCCCGCGCGGTTGCGACCGCCAAGACGGAAGCGGGGCTGAAGCGGATCGGTTCGGTCAGCATGCATGTGTGGGACGAGACGGTTTGGGTCGTTACCGGCAAAGATGCGGAAGGCGTCGAATGGATCGTATGGGAGCGCGCAAGCGGCCTCGTCAAAGAGAAGCTGGAAGACGGCCTGTCCGAAAAGCGGATAAGGGAGCTTTTCGCATCGCAGCATCCGGGTTCGGACATTGTCCGGCTGCTCCCCGGATGGTTCGACAATCAGCCGGCATGGGAGATCCGCTATGTCGCCGACCCGGACACCGGTCGCCAGTCGATCGATTTTTACGCCTTCAAGGACGGCACCAAGCTCAAAACGTACGATTTGCCCGGCCGGACGGCCGGATAAGCGCCAGGATCGATAGGCGCGAATTCGGAAAATCCGAATCGCATAAAGCAAGCCGGAAACGTTCCGGAGTAACCTCCTTCGTCTGACGTTCGCGAACCTCAGGTTCGCCCGCGTCGTCGAAGGAGGTTTTTTCATGCGCCCGCGGCCGCGTTGGCATTGTTGCCAAGCTTTATATAACGATGAATATATCAATTTATGATATACTCATTTATGTATTCCAATCTATATCAAAGAGATGAATGTTTATATAAAGCAAGGAGGACATTGCGGCATGAAATTGCGTATAGGTCCCATCGTTGCAACAGCCGCGCTGTCTGCGGTCTTGTTGTTTGGCGGTTGGCATTTGTATCGGCATTACGGCATCGAGCAGCCGCTGGACCGGTTGGCCAAATCGGTTCCGGGCGTGCAGTCGGCCGAAACGGAGCTTAACGGAAACGAAGTCGTGCTGAAAGTCGGACTGGCTGCCGATGCGGATTTGGCGGAAGTGTACCGGAAAGTGACCGAAAACGGCGCTTCGTCGCTTGGCGGACGGACGTTGCAGCTTGTCGTGGAAGGGAAGCCGAGCGATAAGCTTGAGCAAATCTGGAGCCAGGCGCTGTTCGACGTGGCGCAGGCGATGGATCGCAGCCAATATTCGGATATTCGCGAAGCGATGCGTTCGCTGATGAAACAATATCCCGGCCTGACGGCCGTTACGGAAATGGACGAGCATAACGTTTACGTTACGCTGCGCTCCGGAAACGAGGCCAAATTCGTGGTCCTGCCCCGTCAGCCGGCGAAAATCGGGGTGTGGCCCGATGCGTAACGTTCACCAATACGGCAAGGAGATCGCCGTCGGCTTTTTGCCCGTTCTCGTCGTTTTTTTGATCTATACGGGCTTTCCCGGTTTGCCGCTGATTCTTGGACTGGGTCTGGTGGGCGGCTTGCTTTTCCTGGCGAGCGCGCGCGGCGGGACGGCGATAGGGACCGCCGCCCGGAAGCGGCCGGCGCGCGAGCCGGAACCGCTGTCGTTCGACGACATCGGCGGCCAGGAGCGGGCCAAGCGCGAGCTGATCGAAGCGCTCGAGTTTCTCGTTCGGAGCGAAGAGGCCGAAAAGTTCGGGATTCGTCCGCTGAAAGGGATTCTGCTGACGGGGCCGCCCGGCACGGGCAAGACGCTGCTGGCCAAAGCCGCGGCGCAGTATACGCATTCGGTGTTTTTGTCCGCGTCGGGCAGCGAGTTCGTCGAGATGTACGTCGGGGTCGGCGCCGGCAGAATCCGCGAGCTGTTCCGGGAAGCGCGGCGCCTTGCGGTCAAGCAGAAGCGGGACAGCGCGATCATTTTCATCGACGAAATCGACGGCATCGGGGGCAAGCGCGACGGCGGCCAGCAGCGCGAATACGATCAGACGCTCAATCAGCTGCTGACGGAAATGGACGGCATTCAGGGCAATGTGAAGCCGCGCGTGCTGCTCATTGCGGCCACCAACCGCAAAGAGCTGCTCGACCCCGCGCTGCTCAGGCCCGGGCGGTTCGACCGGCATATCCAGGTCGATTTGCCGGACCGGACGGGGCGCGAGCATATTTTGCGCCTGCACGCCCGCAACAAGCCGATTTCGGCGGAAGTTTCGCTGGCGAAAATCGCGGAAGAGACGTTCGGCTTCTCCGGCGCGCAGCTCGAAAGCGTGATGAACGAAGCGGCCATCTACGCGATGCGGGATGACAGCCAGCAGCTTGGCGCCGAGCATTTCGGCAAAGCGATCGACAAGGTGCTGATGGGAGAGCGGATGGACCGCGAGACGACGCGCGAAGAGCGCGAGCGGGTCGCGATTCACGAGCTCGGCCACGCCATCGTCGCCGAAACGGTCCGGCCGGGCAGCGTCGCCCAGGTTTCGCTGACGCCGCGCGGCGGAGCGCTCGGCTATGTGCGCCACCATCCGGATCAGGACCGGTATTTGTACACCAAAGAGGCGCTTGAAAAACAGATTATGATCGCCCTCGGCGGCGCCGTGGCCGAAGAGCTGCATTACGGCGGTAGAAGCACGGGCTCCAAGGGAGACTTCGAGCAGGCGACGAACATCGTGCGCACGATGATCGAATCCGGCATGTCGGGGCTGGGCATCGTGCACCCGCAAGCCGTCACCGTCGAGCAGTGGTCGCAGGAAAATGCCGTCATTCTCGGCGATCTGACCGAACGGACCCGCGAACTGCTGAGTCGGCACGCGGATACGTTCCGCCGCCTGTTCCCCATTCTGGTGAAGGAGGAGACGCTGTCCGGAGACCGGCTGCGGGAGCAGTTGCGGCAAGCCGATAGATCCGCATAAATATGGCAAACCCGGGGTTTTGATCCCGGGTTGTTTTTTTTGTTATTGAAATCAAAAATATGATAGCATATGTAGAGGATTTGGACGGTCTTCGTATCGGGAACGAATTCATATATATTTTTGAACCTGCGGGGTATTGGGATCGTCAAACAAAGAGGTGGAAGGTTTGAATTCCGAAGCGAATTTCGATTATTTAAAATACATGACCGAATCCGAAGACCGCAAGGCGCTGCTGAACGAGCTGATGACCGCATACGGCAAAGAGGTGTGGAATTATGCGTTCAGCATCACGCGAAAATGGGATATGGCGGACGATATCGCCCAGGAAGTGTTTATTAAAGCGTACAAAAATTTGCACGCCTTCCGCAGCGATTCCTCCGTCAAAACGTGGCTGCTTACCATCACGAGGAACACCGCCATCGATTTCAAGCGGTCGGCGTTTTTGCGAAAGGTTACCCTTACGGATCGGATCGGCGATTCCGGCGGGGTTCGTCCTTCGGCCGAGCATGAGGCGGTCGAGGAGCTGGCCGCGAGCGAGATGTGGAAGCTAGTGCTTCAGCTTCCGGTCAAATACCGGGAAGTCCTAATTCTATACGCTCATTATCAACTGTCGCTGAAAGAAATCGCGGACATGCTCGGGGTGACCGAAGGCACGGTCAAGTCGCGCATGTTTCACGCCCGCCGAAAATTATCGAAGATGAAGGGGCGACTCGGCTATGGATCTGATGGATAAAGAACTCAAAGACCAACTGGCTCGCGATCCGTTTAAGAGACATGGTTTCGACGATCGCCTGCGAAGGCAAATCGAAGAGCGGCTGGACGAACCCGTCCGCAAGCGGCGCGGCGTGTTCCGCCTGGGCTGGAGAAGCTCGGGCATTGCGCTTGCGGCTATGCTTCTGGTTCTGGCCGCCGTCTGGGCATGGAAAGGACCCGATATCCGGCCGCTTGCGGGCGACGGAGAAGAGTCTTTGCTCGTGACGGCGTCCGGAGAGCAGACGGAGCCGGCGCCGCTGGAAGCGGGCGAGGCGGTCGCGTCGGCGCTGCTTGTCGGTCTGCGCAACGATGCGGAGGAAAGCGGCGGCAACGGCAGTTCGTACCGCACCGTGCTGATCGCTCCCGATCGCGGCAAGCTTGCGGTCGTCGCGGAAGGCGGCGGGATCTTGATGCCGTACAAGCAGGATTTCTGGAAAATCGAACCGGTGAAGACCCGCAGCGGCGGCTCGCTGCGGCTGATCGCCTACAACGCCGAGAACGGCTCCGCGCCGAAGTCGGCGCAATCGCTCTCGGCGGAGCGGTCGTCCGTTAACGTGAACGAAAAGCTGCTCTATGTCGGGAATCAATACGTTTCGCTGGCGCATCTGCGCGGGCCCGAAGACGGTTCGGCGGCCCGGGAATACCGGTTTGTCAAAACCGTCGAGCAGCTGGCCGCGGATTCGCTTCGTCCCGAGTCCGATCCGGCGGCGGAATCGCACGTGGCGTTCGAGGAGCTGTTTGCCGGCCGCAAGGTCGGGAAAGGAGGAGCCGACGCCCTGCGGCAGGCGCAAACGGAGCAATGGTCGATCGTCCGGCAGCCCGGCCAATGGGTCGGCGTCAAATTCGCCGGCTCTTCGTCGCTTAAACCGGTGGACGCCGCCTCCGCGGAGCCGATCGGAACGGAGCTTCCCGAAACGGTCGTCAAAAGCGACCGGCTTGCGGTGTCCTGGGAAGACATTTTGCGGCTCGAGCCTGCCGCGGAGGACGCGTTTACTTCCCCGAACGGGGATTTGCTGGCGGTTGTCCTGCAGAACGCAATCGACATTTACCCGTACAAGCAAAAGGACGCCGCGCAACAGAAGTTGACGCTGGAGCTTGCGCCGGCGGAATCGGTGATTATGGTGCAGTGGGCGGCTTCGGAAAGCTATGTGGAATCGTGGAAAGAACGGGTTTCGGCGATTTTGGAGGGCAGCTAAGCCGGGCGTAACGATTGAATACGGAGCGGCTTTGAAATGCGGTTTGCACAAGCGCAAGCGGTCCGCCGGATATTCCGGAGACCGCTTGTTTGGTGGTTTAAAACTTTACTCCAATACAGAATTAACGTATTATATAAATACAGCAATAAAGGATCGGGCGAGGGGATGTTCCATGAACCACGCTGATGGGCGCCGGCACGGATCAACCGGGAGCTTCTTCAGCGGGGCATCATTCTCCGTCCGGGCCGGGGCTGGGGATACCCGGAATACGTCCGGATATCGGTCGGCAGCGAGGCGGAGAACGAGGCGCTGCTTCGCGCGCTGTCCGAATTGTGGCGAAATTTTGGAGAACGGCTCGAAGGATGTTAACCGTTTTGCCACGAGTCGTCGGTTTCGGCAACGTTTCGGGTATGTTAATATGGTATAGGTTGCGATTTTTGCAAGAAGAAAGAGATAAACGGATCTGTTGGAGGGACATACGTCATGTTTCGCAGCGTCGGTGTGGTGGGAGCGGGCACGATGGGCCAGAGCATCGCCGAGATGCTTGCCGTCAAAGGACTGGACGTGCATCTGGCCGAGAAAACGCCCGACCGTCTGCACAATGCGTTGAATGCGATCGAGATGAGCTTGGACAAGCAAATCGAGAAATGGGCAATCACGCAAGCGGAGAAAAAATTGATTCTCAATCGTATACATACAGAGCCTTCGCTGGGGCATCTGGCGAACTGCGATCTGATCATTGAAACGATCAGCGAGGATTTGGACAGCAAGCTGGACGTGTTTGCGCAGCTCGATGCCATTTTGCCGGAAGAGACGATCATGGCCAGCAACACGTCGACGCTGAGCTTGACGGAGCTGGCGGGGGCGACCCGGCGGCCGGAGCGGGTGATCGGCATGCACTTTGTCTATCCGGCGATGCGGGTGGACGTGGTGGAAATCATCCTCGGGCTGCAAACGTCGGACGACACGTTCCGGAAAACGAAAGATTTTATCGAAAACGTCTTGTACAAAAAAGGCATCATGGTGTACGAATCCCCGGGCTTCGTCACGACGCGGCTCATCTGCCTGCTGATCAACGAAGCGCTTCATCTGCTGGAGGAAGGGGTCGCGTCCGCCGAAGATATCGACAGCGCCATGCGCATCGGCTACCAGTTCCAGCACGGACCGCTGGAGATGGCGGACCGCTTCGGGCTGGACTCCATTCTTGCCGCCCTGGACCGGATGTTCCGCGAATACGGGGAACTGAAATACAGACCGTCGATTTTGCTGAAAAAGAAAGTGCGCGCAGGGCAGCTCGGCGTCAAGACAGGACGGGGATTTTTCACTTACGACAAGGACGGTGACCGGATTCAATGAACGTATTGGTCATCAATGCGGGCAGTTCTTCGCTCAAGTACCAGTTATACGACATGTCGACCGAAAGCGTTCTGGCCAAAGGACTGGTCGAGCGGATCGGCATGGATTCTTCGATTTTGACGCACGAGGTGGAAGGACAGCCGGAGGTTCGCGAAGTCAGCGAAATTCTCGAGCATACGACCGCCGTGCGCAAAGTGCTGGATATGCTCACGCACCGGAAATTCGGCGTAATCGATAGCGTCGACGAGATCCAGGCGGTCGGGCACCGGGTCGTTCACGGCGGCGAAACGTTTCGCGAATCGGTGCTGATCGATGCGAACGTCAAGCTGGAAATCCGCAAGCTGTTCGATCTGGCGCCGCTTCACAATCCCGCCCATATGATGGGCATTGTCGCGGTCGAGACGAATTTGCCGGACGTGCCGCAGGCGGTCGTGTTCGATACGGCGTTCCATCAGACGATGCCCCCGACATCGTATCTGTACGCGATTCCGATGGTGCTTTACCGCAAGCACAAAATCCGCCGCTACGGCTTTCACGGCACCTCGCACGATTACGTCAGCCAAACGGCCGCGGAGTTTCTGGGCCGGCCGCTGGAAAGCCTGAAGATGGTGAGCTGCCACATCGGCAACGGCGCAAGCTGCACGGCTATCCTGCACGGCAAATCGTACGACACGAGCATGGGCATGACACCGCTTGAAGGGCTGATGATGGGAACGCGGAGCGGCGACTTGGATCCGGCGGTGGTGCCCTTTACGATTAATAAGGAAGATCTTACGCTCAATGAAGTCAATTCGATGCTGAACAAGCACAGCGGCCTGCTCGCGGTATCCGGCGTCAGCAGCGATATGCGCGAAGTGGTGCAGGCGATGAACGAAGGCAACGAATCGGCAAGACTTGCGTTCGAGATGTACGCCTACCGCATCCGCAAGTATATCGGCGCGTACGCGGCCGCGATGAACGGGCTGGACGTGATCGTGTTTACCGCAGGCATCGGCGAGAATTCCGACCTGCTGCGCAAAAAAGTGTGCGAAGGATTGACGTTTCTGGGGCTCGAGCTGGACGAGGAGCGCAATCAGGCGCGCTCGAAACAGACGCGCCGCATTACGACGGACAGCTCGAAGGTGGACGTGCTGGTCGTGCCGACCAACGAAGAGCTGCTGATCGCCCGCGATACGTACCGGCTGGTGCAAAAAGCGGCGATGGCAAAATCCGAAACCCCGTCGTAAAAGCCGCGAAGGCTCCGGACCGACGGGCGACCGGGATGGATCGTGAAGGATCGGAAAGGAGGAGGCTTGAATGAGCGAACGCGCTGCGCTGGCCCGCGGGCTGGCGGAAGCTTATATGGACGGAGCGGTAAGCCTGCCGTACGCGCTGCTGCGAAGCTACCGGATGCTGGGCTTGACCGATACGGAATGCATGCTGCTGATTCAGTTGCTAGCGTACCGCCAATTGGAACAAAACGAGTTTCCGACGATGGAGCAGCTGCAGGAACGGCTCGGGATGTCCCAGGCGGAAGTGGGCAAAACGATGCAAAGGCTGCTGAAAATGGGCTTTATCGCCATCGACGATGTCGTCGATCCGATTTCCGGCGTGCAGTCCGAGCGGTACAATCTGGCCGGCTTGTTCAGCCGGATCGCAGACTTGCTGTCGTCCGGGGAACTCCCCTTGCGGGCCGGAACGGCGTCCGAACGCCCGGGCGGCCCGCAGCCTGCCGTCCGCGGCTCGGCTTTGGGCGCCGGCCCGGCGAACCGCCCCGGCGGCGAGACCGATTTGTACAGCGTATTCGAGCAGGAATTCGGCCGGCCCTTGACGCCGATGGAGTGCGAGACGATCGCCAATTGGTACGATCAGGACGGATACCCGGCCGAATTGATTTTGTTTGCGCTGAAAGAGGCGGTATTCGCCGGCAAGCTGCATTTTCGTTACATCGACCGGATTCTGCTCGAGTGGAGCCGCAACCGCGTCGAGAGCGTCGACGACGCCCGCGCCCACGTGCAGAAGTTCCGCAGCGGCAAAGGCTGATGCCGGGCCGATTCCGCTAGTCCCCGCAAAGCCGGTTTGCGGGGAATTTTTTTTGCGGCGAGGACCTTTCTTTCCCGTGTTTCCGTTTAAGCCCATCCTTTTGCTTTTCCTTTCCGAACCTTCGAAATCAAACGAACGGCCGCGCCCAAAAGCGCGGCCGTTTCCCTTGGCAGGCACCCGGTTTTAGGCGGCTGCATACTATGTGCTGTGCAAGGGTAGCGGAAAGGAGGGATGACGTCATGCTTACGGGGGTGCAGGTCGTTCTGGCCGGCGGAGACGCCCGGCAGCTGGAAGTGATTCAGAAGCTGACGGAGATGGACGCAAGCGTTTCGATCGTCGGATTCGACCGGCTGGACACACCGTTTCCGGGCGTCTCCAAAGCGGAATGGACGCCCGAGCTGCTCCGGGCGGCCGATGCACTGCTGCTGCCGGCGGTTGGGACCGACGACGAAGGAACGATCGCGGCCGTTTTTACCGATCGGGAGCTGAAGCTGTCCGATCCTTTTTTGGAGGCGATGCCCAAATGGGGCAAGGTGTATACCGGCATGGCGAAGCCGTATTTGCGGCGATTGTGCGAGAAGCACCAAATCGGCTTGGTCGAGCTGTTCGAACGCGACGACGTGGCCATTTACAACTCGATTCCGACCGCCGAAGGCGCCGTCATGATGGCGATCCAGAACACGGACATTACGATTCACGGATCGACTTGCATCGTGCTCGGCTTGGGGCGGACGGGGATGACGCTGGCGCGGACGCTGCAAGGGCTCGGCGCCAAGGTAAAGGCGGGAGTCCGGCGCGAGGAGACGTTCGCGCGGGCGTTCGAGATGGGCTACGAGCCTTTCTACATCGCGGATTTGGCGCGTCAGGCCGAAGGATGCGACTTGCTTTTTAACACGATTCCGAATATGATAATCACAGCGCAAGTGATCTCCCGACTTCCCTTGAACGCGGTGATTATCGATCTGGCCTCGAAGCCTGGCGGAACCGATTTCCGCTTTGCCGAGAAGCGCGGCATCAAGGCGATGCTGGCGCCCGGATTGCCGGGAATCGTCGCTCCGAAGACGGCCGGACGCATCATCGCCAACGGGCTCATTCAGATGATTCTGGAGGACAGCCGACAACGGGGGGAACAGCCATGAATTGGCAGGGAATCACTTTAGGTTACGCTTTGACCGGATCTCATTGCACGTTGCCGGAAGTCGTGCCGCTAATCCGGCGGTTCAAGGACGCGGGGGCGGATGTCGTTCCGATCGCCTCGCAGACGGTCATGACGACCGATACGAGATTCGGCACCTCGGCGCATTGGCAATCGGAATTGCGCAATTTGACCGGAAACGAAATCATCAGCACCATCGTCGACGCGGAACCGCTTGGTCCCTCCAAGCGGCTTGACATTTTGCTCATCGCGCCCTGTACGGGGAATACGACGAGCAAGCTGGCGAACGCGATCACGGACAGTCCGGTGCTTATGGCCGCGAAAGCGCAGATGCGGAACGGCCGCCCCATCGTGCTCGCGATTTCGACGAACGACGGACTCGGCCTGAATGCCGCGAATATTGCGAAGCTGCTGGTGACGAAAAACATTTACTTCGTGCCGTTCGGCCAGGATAATCCGCAGGCGAAGCCGAATTCCCTGGTGGCGAGAATGGATTTGGCGCTGGAAGCTTGCGAGGCTGCCCTGCAGGGGAAGCAGTTACAGCCGATGCTCATTGAGCGTTACCTTTACGCATGAGATATAAACGCAGTACCGAAGAGGGGAGAAATACACCATGTCCAATCCAACTTCGTTCAACGTTGCCGTCGTGGGAGCGACCGGCGCCGTTGGAGAACAGATTATCCGACTGCTCGCAGAACGAAACTTCCCGATCAAGAGCCTGAAGCTGCTGTCTTCCGCTCGTTCCGCAGGGACCCAAATCGAGTTCAAGGGCAAGACGTACACCGTCGAGGAGGCGAAGCCGGAAAGCTTTGACGGCGTCGAAATCGCGCTGTTCAGCGCGGGCGGAGACGTCAGCAAGGCGCTGATTCCGGAAGCCGTCGCCCGCGGCGCGGTGTGCATCGACAACACCAACGCCTACCGGATGGATCCCGATACGCCGCTTGTCGTCCCGGAAGTGAACATTCACAAGGTCGCCGAGCACAAAGGCATCATCTCGAACCCGAACTGCTCCACGATTCAAATGGTCGTGGCGCTGAAGCCGCTGTACGACCGCTACGGCATTTCCCGGATCATCGTTTCCACCTATCAAGCGGTTTCCGGAGCGGGCGCGCGGGCGATCAACGAACTGCTTCGCCAGTCCCGCGCGGTGCTTAACGGAGACGACGTGAACCCGGATATTTTGCCCGTCGCTTCTTTGCCCGTCAAGCATCAAATCGCGTTCAACGCCATCCCGCAGATCGACAAATTCCAGGACAACGGCTTTACCTTGGAAGAAATGAAAATGATCCGCGAGACGAAGAAGATCATGGGCGACGATTCGATCGACGTGACCGCAACCTGCGTTCGCATTCCGGTCGTTTACGGCCATTCCGAGTCCGTTTATGTCGAGCTGAAGCAGGATTTCGACCTTAAAGAAGTGAAATCGCTGCTTGCAAACGCTCCGGGCGTCGTCCTTCAGGACGATCCCGCCAATCAGGTGTATCCGCTGGCGACGGAAGCGGCAGGCAAGAACGAGACGTTCGTCGGGCGCGTGCGCCGCGACCTGTCCAATCCGCGCGCGCTCAACATGTGGATCGTATCGGACAATTTGCTGAAGGGCGCCGCTTGGAACGCCGTGCAAATCGCCGAGCATATCGCCGCGTCCCGCAGCAACGGATAAGCGCAATAAGCCCCATCGTTCGCACCGCACGCCTTTGCAAGCTTCGAAGCACGCCATCCCAATCGGGACGGAGGGAAGGGCTGCGTCATGATATTGGTGCAAAAATTCGGAGGGACGTCGCTGTCTGACGAACAAGGTCGACGCAACGTCCTCCGCCATATTTTGAGGGAAAAGTCGGCCGGGCGGCAGCTTGTCGTCGTGGTGTCGGCCATGGGACGAAAAGGCGAGCCTTATGCGACCGATACGCTGCTCGATTGGATCGGCAGCAACGGAGGGGCGCTTTCGGACCGGGAAAAAGACCTTTTGCTCAGCTGCGGAGAGATCATATCCGCGGCCACTTTGTGCAGCCTGCTGAACGAAGCCGGTTCTCCCAGCGTCGTTCTGACCGGAGGCCAGGCGGGAATCCGGACCGACGGCCGCTTCGGCGCCGCCCGGATCGTCCATATCGATCCCGGCCGGATCAACCGGCACCTGGCGGAAGGCCGCATCGTCATCGTCGCCGGATTTCAAGGCGTTACGGAAGACGGCGAGATTACCACGCTTGGCCGGGGCGGGAGCGATACGACGGCGACGGCGCTCGGCGCGGCGCTTCGCGCTTCCGTCGTCGACATCTATACGGACGTCGACGGCATTCTGACCGCCGATCCGCGGCTGGTCGCCCATGCGCGGCAGCTTGAATGCGTAAGCTATGAGGAAATTTGCAACATGGCCTACAACGGGGCGAAGGTCATTCATCCGCGGGCCGTCGAAATCGCCATGAAAGCCGGCATTCCCGTCCGGGTGCGGTCGACCTTTTCCGATGGGGAAGGAACGCTTGTCACGCACGCGGAATCCGTCCGCAGCCGGAAAGGCTGGAGCGACCGGACCGTTACGGGCCTGGCCCATGTCGGGGGCGTAACCCAGCTTTCGGTTCAAACGCCCGAAGGACCTTCGGACGTGCAGGCCCGCATCTTCCGGGCGATGGCGGCAAACGGCATCAGCGTCGATTTCATCAGCGTCACGCCGGCGGGCGTCGTTTACACCGTGGCGGGCGCGGAAGAGCGCAAGGCGGTGAACCTGCTCCGGGAGATGGGTTTTCATCCGAAGGTCCGTCCCGGATGCGCCAAAGTGTCCGTAATCGGCGGCGGGATGAACGGGGAGCCCGGCGTGATGGCCCGCATTGTGGAAGCGCTGACCGATCGAAATATTCCGATTTTGCAATCTGCAGACTCCAACACGACGATATGGGTGTTGGTGGCTGAAGACGATATGGTGCCTGCCCTGCAGGCGTTGCATTCTGCTTTCGGCCTGCATCTGGCATCCGGAGCGAACCTTGACGCTTTCGAACGTCCGGAGCGGGCCGGCGCCGAACACGGCGCATATACCGGAGGAGGATAAGAACATGAGCTTTGGCCGGTTAATTACGGCGATGGTGACTCCGTTCAACGAACAGCTGGAAATCGACTGGAACGTGACGGGCAGGCTGATCGACTATCTCATCGAAGAACAAAAATCGGACAGCCTTGTCGTTTGCGGAACGACCGGGGAATCCCCGACGCTTTCCGAGGAGGAGAAGGAGGCGCTCTTCCGGTTTGCGGTGGAACGGGCGGCCGGACGCTGCAAGATCATTGCCGGAACGGGCAGCAACGACACGCGGCATTCCATCCATTTGACCCGGATTGCGGAGCAATCGGGCGTGGACGGCGTTCTTCTTGTCGCTCCGTATTACAACAAGCCGAGCCAGGAAGGATTGTACCGGCATTTTAAAGCCGTTGCCGAATCGACATCCTTGCCTGTCATGTTGTATAACGTTCCCGGTCGGACAGGCGTCAGCATTTCCGCGGAAACGACGCTCCGGCTGGCGCAAATCCCGAACATCGTCGCGACGAAGGAGTGCGCTTCGGTGGAGCAAATCACCGAAATCGTCAGCGGCGCTCCGGATTCGTTCGTCGTCTACAGCGGAGACGATGCCATTACCTTGCCCGCGCTGGCCGTAGGCGGATACGGGATTGTCAGCGTGGCCAGCCATATTATCGGAGCGGACATGAAGCGGCTGATCGAAGCGTATACGGAAGGGCGGACGGCCGAGGCGGCGCAAATCAACGCGCGCTGCTACCCCGTTTTCAAAGGGCTGTTCCATTGCCCTCATCCGGTGCCGAATCCGGTTGCCGTCAAGGCCGCGCTTCGCCTGAAGGGGTTGCCGGTCGGCGGCGTGCGGCTGCCGCTTGTCGACGCGAACGAGCAGGAAACGGCGTTTATTCGCAATCTGATCGGCTGACAACCGGAACGTATGCCTCCTGAAACGGCTTGATCCCGCACCTAAGATAAGCATCGGCAAAACGGCTTGGGGAAACAATAACGCCCGACGGCAAGCCGGCGATAAGCGTTGCCTTGAATTCCACAAATTGCTTCATGTATAATTAAGTTGAGTGATTGGGTGCGGCTATTTTCTTTTGCAGCTTGACAATTCCATAATGAGCGGGATCGTCGACTTATCGTAGGAGGTACTAGACTTTGTCCAAAAAGAACAACCAAGATAAATTGCTCATTTTCGCACTGGGCGGCGTCGGCGAGATCGGCAAGAACATGTACGTCATCCAGTATGCAAACGACATCGTCGTCGTCGATTCGGGATTGAAATTTCCCGAGGAAGAAATGCTCGGCATCGATGTCGTCATTCCGGATATTACGTACTTGACCGATAATCGCGACAAAGTGCGGGCGATCCTGCTTACTCACGGACATGAAGACCATATCGGCGGTCTGCCTTATGTCCTGAAACATCTTAACGTTCCGGTTTACGGAACCCGGCTGACGCTGGGGCTCGTCGAGAACAAGCTGAAGGAAGCCGGACTGCTCGGCGATACGAAACGCCATGTCATTACAGCGGATTCCGAATTGCAGTTCGGCACGATCAAGGCGAGTTTCTTCCGCACGAACCACAGCATACCCGACTCGGTCGGCATCTGCCTCGAGACGCCGGAAGGCGTCGTTGTGCATACCGGCGACTTCAAATTCGACCATACGCCGGTTAACGAGCAATTCGCGGATTTGCAGCGGATGGCCGAAATCGGCAAGCGCGGCGTCATCGCGCTGCTGTCGGACAGCACCAATGCCGAGCGCCCGGGCTTTACGCCTTCCGAGAGCAATATCGGCAAGGAGCTGGAAGACATTTTCCGGAGCGCGAAGCAGCGCGTCGTAGTCGCAACCTTTGCTTCCAACGTGCATCGGATTCAGCAAATCATCAACGCGGCGATGGAGACCCGCCGCAAGTTGACCGTTATCGGCCGAAGCATGGTGAACGTCGTCACGATCGCTTCGGAGCTCGGATATTTGCAAATTCCGGAAGGCATGCTGATCGAACCGGAAGAGGTGAACAAGCTTCCCGCAGACCGGGTCGTCATTCTGTCGACGGGCAGCCAGGGCGAACCGATGTCGGCTTTGACCCGCATGGCCCGCTCGACCCACCGCAAGGTAGACATTCTGCCGGGCGATACCGTCGTCATTTCGGCGACGCCGATTCCGGGCAACGAGAAGTTTGTCGGCCGTACGGTTGACGAACTGATGCGGCTCGGAGCCCACGTGATCTACGGGCCTGGATCCGTCTCCGGCGTTCACGTATCCGGACACGGAAGCCAGGAAGAATTGAAGCTGATGCTCAACCTGATGCGTCCGCAGTATTTCATTCCGATTCACGGCGAATACCGGATGCTCAAGCATCACGCCATGCTGGGCGAAGCGGTAGGCATTGACAAGGAGAATATTTTCCTGATCGATATCGGAGATACGGTGGAAATTCAGAACGGCGTGGCGCGCAAAGGCGGCAAGGTGCCATCGGGCAACGTCCTGATCGACGGGCTTGGCGTCGGCGACGTGGGCAACATCGTCCTGCGCGACCGGAAGCTGCTGTCCCAGGACGGCATCCTGGTTGTGGTCGTCACGCTGTCGAAGCAGGATGGCTCGATTTTGTCCGGACCGGATATTATATCCCGAGGCTTCGTTTACGTTCGCGAATCCGAAGGATTGCTCGAAGAAGCGAACCGAATCGTATCCGGAACGCTGCAGAAACTGATGAACGAGAACGTAAACGAATGGGCGTCGCTCAAAACGAACGTCAAGGAAGCGCTTGGCCGTTTCCTCTATGAACAAACAAGAAGAAGACCGATGATCCTCCCGATCATTATGGAAGTATAAACGGCGCTTCAACCCTCACTCACTCCAGCATTCCCCTTGCCTTCGCGGCAGGGGGATTGTTTTTTCCGGCGCAAGCCGAGCGGTTCGGCGTTGTCCGCATATTCGCGTCCGGTTGGCCCATACTATGTCAAGCCCCGCATGACGGCGGTCCTTTAAGGAGGCAAGCCATGAGCGACAAGGGAAAACCGGAAACGGCGGCGGAACAGCCCGCCCAAGGCCAGGAAGAACGTCCGCCGCAGCCGACGGACAGCCTGGTGCAGCTTGGCCAGACCGCGGTTCCGGCAGCCGAATCAAACGTTTTTTGCCTGACCATCATCGGCCAGGTGGAGGGGCACATGATGCTCCCGCCGCAAAACAAGACGACAAAATACGAGCATGTGATTCCGCAATTGGTCGCGGCCGAGCAAAATCCGAAAATCGAGGGGCTTCTGATCGTGCTGAACACGGTCGGCGGAGACGTTGAAGCGGGACTTGCGATCGCCGAGATGATCGCTTCCCTGTCCAAGCCGAAAGTGGCCGTCGTTCTGGGCGGAGGGCATTCGATCGGGGTGCCGATCGCGGTCTCGGCGGACTATACGTTTATCGCGGAGACGGCCACGATGACCATTCATCCGATCCGTCTGAACGGAATGATCATCGGAGTGCCGCAGACGTTCGAGTATTTGGAGAAAATGCAGGAAAGAGTCGTCCGCTTTGTCACGAAGCATTCCCGGATCCAGGAGGAGACCTTCAAGGAGCTCATGTTTCGGACGGGAGAACTGACGCGGGACATCGGGACGACGGTGATCGGATCGGAAGCGGTGCGCAACGGTTTGATCGACGAGGTCGGCGGCATCGGCGCCGCGCTGCAGGAGCTGAAACGGCGGATCGCCGACCGCAAGGCGGCTGCGTCCGGAGGAGGCGCGAACCCATGATTTTGTATACCTGCATGCCGGCCGAACTGGTGCTGGAAGGCCTTCATTCTCCGCCCAAGCCGATGATTGAAGTGACGGTTGGGGAGCTGATCATGCTGGTCGCTCCCGTCGCTCCCGGAATCGGCCGCATCGTGCGGCTGGTGTCGGCTCCGCTCGACGCCTATCTGCGGCCGGACTTGGCGCCGGGACAAACGATTCATTTTGCGGCGGCGGGAAAAGAGGCGGGGGCGGCGGCTTCCTCCTCCGGTTCGACTGAAAACCCCGGACAACTGTGATATAATGGTGTACCGGGAGGTGGCGCGCTTGGCCAAACGCAAACGCAAAAAGGCCTCGTTCGGAGCGACCTTGAAATATGAAATTTACGGAATCATTCTGATCACGCTTTCGGTAATTGCTTTGTACGGAGAAGCGGCCGGCGGCCGTTCGTTGTCCAAGCTGTTCGCCTACCTGCTTGGACAGTTTTATTTTCTGCTTGCTCTTGTCGGCATATGGTTGGGTTTGCATGTCATGATAAAGCGAAAGTGGCCGCGCGGGTGGACCGCCCGCCGGACCGGGTTCGTGCTGCTGTCGCTCGCTTTCGCGCTGTGGAGCGCAATGGGCTTTGTCGACTCCCGCTTGGGTCCGGTGGATGCCGTCAGTCCTTCCACCATCATGAGCCAGTCGATGAGTCAGCTTTACGAGCAAATTTGGCAAGCCCCGATCGAGCCGGAAGTGCGGATCTGGGAAAAGGACGTCGGCGGCGGATTGCTCGGCGCGCTGCAGTATTCCATCCTGTACTGGCTGTTCGGCTATTACGGCTCCAAGTTCGTGCTGCTGGTCGAATTCGCCATTTCGCTGATGCTGATCACCAACCGCTCGTTCGTGGAAATGGCGCAGGCCGTGCGCGCCTTCTTGCAGCGGTTCGCCCCTCTTTTTGCGGCCCGCTTGTCTTCCGGCAGAAAAGCGCTGAGGGCGAAAGCGGTGCCGGTGAAAGAAAAGAAAAAAGCCCCTGCGCCGCTTGTCGACGAGCCGCTGCAGGACGAACCGCCGCTTGAGCCCAAGCCGGGGAAAAAGCCGATCTTTTTCCAGCTGTTCCACGGCGACGAGGAACGCGAGCCGTTTCGGTACGAGGAGGACGACGACGAACCGATCGTATATCCGGCCGCGGGTCCTAAGGTGAACTTTCAAGCCAAGCAGCCGCAAGATTTCGGACAGCAGGATGAGGGGATCGGCCGCCTGTTCCCCGACAAAGGAGCGGCTTCGGAAGGCGCGTTTCAGCCGCAGGCCGCATATGGGCGGCAGGAGGACGGCGACGGCAGGGAAGATTACGATTCCCGCGATGAGGATGCGGCGAGCGAACGGCTGGGTTCGTTCTCGGACCTTCCCGAGGACGAAAGAGATGAAGAATGGGAGCCGAACGGCAGCGATGCCGACGCATACGACGATCCTGACGAAGAAGGCTCGGCCGCGGAGCGGGCCGACGGCGAAAGTGCCGGCGCGGCCGCCTCGTCCGATGCCCCGAAACCGCTACATAAACCGAAAAAACCGTACCGCATTCCGCCGCTGCATCTGCTGAACAAGCCGCAGGGCGGCGGCAGGGGGGGCAGCGCGGCGGATACGCGCGAAACCGCGCGCAAGCTGGAAGCCACGCTGGAAAGCTTCGGCGTAAGGGCCAGAGTGCTCGACGTCGCCCGCGGTCCAGCCGTCACCCGCTACGAGCTGCAGCCCGACGTCGGGGTCAAGGTCAGCCGCATCGTCAATCTGACCGACGATATCGCACTGGCTCTGGCCGCCAAAGACATCCGCATGGAAGCGCCGATCCCCGGCAAGTCGGCGATCGGCATCGAAGTGCCGAATTCCGAGGTCAGCATCGTTACGCTGCGCGAAGTGCTGGAGTCGCAGGAATTCCGGGACGCCCAGAGCAAGCTGTCCATTGCGTTAGGACGGGATATTTCCGGCACCCCGATCATCGGCAATCTGGCGCGGATGCCCCACCTGCTTGTCGCCGGGGCGACCGGATCGGGCAAATCGGTCTGCATCAACGGGATTATCGCCAGCATTTTGTACAAGGCGAAGCCGGACGAAGTGAAATTCCTGATGATCGACCCGAAGATGGTCGAACTGAACGTTTACAACGGAATTCCCCATCTGCTCGCCCCCGTGGTAACCGATCCGCGCAGGGCGGCGCTTGCGCTGAAAAAAATCGTCGTGGAAATGGAAAAGCGCTACGAGAAATTTTCCAAGTCCGGCACGCGGAACATCGAGGGCTACAATGCCTTGATGCTGAACGGCGACAATCCCGACGCGGTTCTGCCTTACTACGTCGTCATCGTGGACGAGCTGGCCGATTTGATGATGGTCGCGGCGGGAGACGTGGAAGATTCGATCATGCGGCTGGCCCAGATGGCCCGCGCTGCAGGCATCCACTTGATCATCGCCACGCAGCGGCCGTCGGTCGACGTCATCACCGGCGTCATCAAGGCCAACATCCCGAGCCGGATCGCGTTCGGCGTCTCCTCGCAGGTCGACTCCCGCACCATTCTCGATATGGCCGGGGCGGAGAAGCTGCTCGGACGCGGCGATATGCTGTTCCTGCCGATGGGCTCCTCGAAGCCGATCCGGGTACAGGGGGCTTTCCTGTCGGACGCGGAGGTGGAGGCGGTCGTATCCCACGTTCGCAGTCAAGCGGAAGCCGAGTACAACGAGGAGCTCGTTCCCGAAATCAGCGAGGAGCAGGAGGGCGAGGAAACCGAAATCGTCGACGAGCTGTTCGATCAGGCCGTCAGCATCGTGCTGGAGGCAAAGCAGGCTTCCGTCTCGCTGCTGCAGCGGCGAATGCGGATCGGGTATACCCGCGCCGCCCGGCTGATCGACTATATGGAAGCGAAAGGCATCGTCGGCCCGTACGAAGGCAGCAAGCCCCGCGAAGTGCTGACGAGCCTCGAACAATATCAGAACAACCGCGCTTCTTCCTGAGCGCCTTCACGCAACCTTGCGGATTTTGACGCCGCAGGGTTGTTTTTGTTCGGAAAAGAAGGAATCCCTCCATAGCCAGATCGGCGTATAACCGAAGCTTCCCTTTCTCATACTAACGACAGTGAATGCGCCGTTCGCGGCAGCATCAATCGACTGGGAAAGGCGTGACTTGGTCATGGGCTATCGACTGGTGGTATTATCGCTATGCGTCGTGCTCGGCCTGCTGGGGCTGTACACGCTGGAAAACTCCAAGCATTCGGTGGATACGTTTGGAGAGGCGGTACTCAAGCAGGGCGCGTCGGGCAAGGACGTATATGAATTGCAGGGACGGCTGAAATATCTCGGCTATTACAGCGGCAAGGTGGACGGCCAGTTCGGGCCGGTAACGCTGAATTCGGTCAAATGGTTTCAATGGAAATTCGGCATGAAAGCCGACGGAATTGTCGGCGCGAAAACGAAGCTGAAGCTGTGGCAGGCGACCAAGGACTGGAAGCCGACAGCGGAGGATCTGCCCCCTTCCGCCACGGGCGGAGGAGGCAATGCGCCGGCGCGAAACGAGGATCTGCCGGCTTCCAACAATCTCGGTCTGTCCGCCAGCGATCTGAAGATTATGGCGAACGCCGTTTACGGCGAAGCTCGGGGCGAGCCGTACGAAGGCCAGGTTGCGGTTGCGGCCGTTATTTTGAACCGGGTTCGGTCTCCCGAGTTTCCCAACACGGTTTCCGGCGTAATCTTTCAGCCGGGCGCTTTTACCGCGGTCGCGGACGGGCAAATTTACCTGGAACCGAACGAAACGGCCTACAAGGCAGTTAAGGACGCGGTCAGCGGCTGGGACCCGGTCGACGGCTGCCTGTATTATTTCAACCCGGCGACCGCCACTTCCAAATGGATTTGGACCCGGCCGCAGTACAAGACGATCGGGAGGCATATCTTCTGTCGATAAAAAAACGCTTTGAATCGCTGGAAAGGATTTGCTTCCAAATGGGCCATCGGTTAGAATGGGGCTGAATCGGAAAAGAGCCAAAGGGGTATGATGCCTTGTCTACGGAAAATTTCCAGCGGGGACGCTTGGGACGGCTGCGGCTTCACGTGCTGCCGACCAAACGGTTCAAGACCTTTGCATTGTCGTTGTTCGTCGGAATTCCGTTAACCGAATCGAGGGTGACGCCGGTAGCGCTCACCCCTTTTGTGCTGCGCCGGGGCACCGCATCGTATCCGGAGACGATCTCCTTCCGCGAGCGGCTGGACGATCTGTACGGAGCGGGCTTCGGATTCGACATCTATAAGCGCGGCGATTTTCAGATCGTGCAGTTCAAGCTGGATATCATCAACGACCGCTTCGTGTCTTCCAGGCAGCCGCTCCTGAAGGAAGCGGTCGATTTTCTCGGCGAAGTGCTGACCTCTCCCGCGCTGGAGGAGGGACGCTTTCGTTCCCGTTACGTGGAAGCCGAAAAAACGACGGTGCGCAAGCGGATCGAAGCCATAGTCAACGATAAAATCCGCTATGCCGCCGAACGGTGCGTCGAGGAAATGTGCAAGGACGAACCGTACCGGCTCCCGGCGCTCGGACGAAAGGACGATCTGGACGGCCTCGACGCCGAAAAACTCTACGAGGCTTACCGAAACTGGTTGAACGATGCCGTGCTGGACTTGTACGTATCGGGCGACACGACGCTGGAGGAAGTCGAGCCGCTCGCGGAAGCGGCGTTCAAGCTTTCGGGCGGCTCTCCGTCGTCTTATGCGCCTCCGCGCCTCCGGAAGGCGAGAAACGAGCCGCAGACGGTTGTCGAACGGCTGGATGTCGGCCAAGGCAAACTGAATATGGGGCTTACGACCGGCATCAGCTTCGGAGACGAGCGGTACCCGGCACTGCTTATGTATAACGGGCTGCTCGGCGCTTTCCCGCACTCCAAGCTGTTTGTCAACGTACGGGAAAAAGCGAGCCTCGCCTATTACGCCTCTTCCCGTCTGGACGGGCACAAGGGGCTGCTTACGATTCAGTCCGGCATCGAGATCGGAAACTACGAGAAGGCGGTCGGCATCATTCGGGAGCAGCTCGCCTCGATGCGCCGCGGCGAAATCGGCGAAGCGGACCTGTTGCGGACGAAAGCGATGCTGGCCAACCAGCTTCGGGAACTGCAGGACTCCGCGTTCGAACGCATCTCGTTCGATTTCAACAACGTGCTCGCCGGAACCGACCGGAACGGGGACAGCCTGCTCGAAGAGCTCGAGGCGGTGACCCCGGAGCGGGTGGCCGAGGTCGCGCAAAGCGTCGAACTCGATACGATCTATTTCCTGCGGGACCGGAAAGGAGGAAGCGGCGATGGCGACTAAACGGTACGACAAGCTTCAGGAGACGCTTTATTACGAGAAGCTGGACAACGGCCTCGACGTGTTTGTGCTGCCGAAGCCCGGATTTACGAAGACGTACGCCACCTTTACGACCCGCTACGGTTCGATCGACAACCGTTTTCGTCCTGCGGGGGGCGAGGAGATCCGGGTGCCGGACGGCATCGCCCACTTCCTCGAGCATAAAATGTTTGAGGAGCCGGAAGGCGACATTTTTGCCACGTTCGCATCCCAGGGGGCTTCGGCCAACGCCTTTACGAGTTTTGACCGGACGGTGTATTTGTTCAGCGCCACCCGCAACATCGAAGCGAATCTCGCAACGCTGCTCGATTTCGTCCAGAATCCTTATTTTACCGATGCCAACGTGGAAAAAGAAAAAGGCATTATCGTGCAGGAAATCAACATGTACAGGGACAATCCGGACTGGCGCGTCTATTACGGCCTGATCGAAGCGCTGTACAGCGTCCATCCCGTCCATATCGACATTGCCGGCACGGAGCAATCGGTCCGGTCCATCACGAAGGAAATGCTGTACGACTGCTACCGGACGTTTTACCATCCGTCCAATATGACGCTTTTCGTCGTGGGCGGCGTCGGCGGCGAGGCGACGCTGGAGCTGGTCAAAGCCAACCAGGCGGCCAAAACATTCCCCGAGGCCGGTCCGGTCGAGCGGATCTTCGAGGAGGAACCTCTTCAGGTGCGGGAGAAGCGGAAGGAGATCCGGCTGCCCGTTTCCCTTCCCAAATGCCTGTTCGGCTATAAGGAAGAGCCGGCTCCCCGGGACGGAAGCGGCGCGATCCGGCGGGAACTGGCGACCCGGCTGATGTTCGATATTTTGCTTGGTCCCAGTTCGTCTCTGTACCAGGAGCTGTACGAAGCGAATCTGATTTCCGACGGTTTCGGCTACGAATTCAATACGGGTTCCGGCTATTCGTTCTCCGTCATCGGCGGCGATACAAGAGATCCGGACGCCCTTGTCGCCAAAGTGACGGCAGCGCTGGAAGAAGCGGCGCAAAAGGGCGTCGCCGAAGCCGAATTCGAGCGGGCCAGACGGAAACGGATCGGCGCGTATCTCCGCATGCTGAACAGCCCCGAAGCCATCGCCAACGAGTTTACGCGCTACCGCTTGAACGGCGGCGACTTTTTCGAGCTGGTCGGCCTGTACGAAAGCTTGACGCCGGGCGACGTGAACGCCCGTCTGCGCGAGCATGTGAACGCGGACCGGCTTGCCGTTGCCGTCGTCCGGAGCGATGCGGTGTGACCGCGGGGCAGGCGCGTTCCCTTCAGCTCGGCGCTTTGCGGACCGCGTTGGTGACGGGCTCGTCGCGCGGCATCGGGGCGGCGGTTGCGCGGCGGCTTGCGGCGGACGGCATCGACGTGGCGGTTCACTGCCGCACGGCGCTGGATTTGGCCGAGCAAGTCGCAGACGAATGCCGGCGACTGGGGGCGAAACGCTCGGCTGCCGTCCGGGCCGACGTCCGTTCCGGCGACGCGCTGAAACGGCTTAAAGACGAGCTGGAGCGGGAAGGTCTGATGCCGGACATCGTGGTGCATTGCGCCGGCACCGCTTATTACCGGTTGCTTGACGATACGGAGGAAACGGCGTGGGATGAGCTCTTTGACGTCCACCTGAAATCGGCGTATTGGCTCGCCAAGCTGTTCGGGCCCGGAATGGCGTGGAACCGGAGGGGAAGGTTCGTGTTTCTGTCCAGCATTTGGGGGATCACGGGCGCCGCCGGCGAAGTCGCCTATTCCGCCGCCAAAGGCGGCCTGAACAGCTTCGCCAAGGCGCTCGCCAGGGAAATGGCCGCGTTCGGCGTGACGGTCAACGCGGTCGCTCCCGGCGCGGTCGACACGGACATGCTCGCTTCGCTTTCGCCCGAGGAAAAGGCCGAACTGATCCGGGACATTCCGCTCGGCAGGCTGGCCCGGCCGGAGGAAGTGGCGGAGCTGGTGCGCTATCTCGTTTCGGAAGAAGCCGGTTACGTGACCGGCCAGGTGATCAGCCTCTCCGGCGGCTGGATGGTTTGACAAGTTTGCGCAGGGGATGGAGCGCATACGGGTTTGGCGCGCTGGACATATTATTCGCTGTAGCATTCATTCCAACCAGGCAGGAGGCTGAGCGATGTCGACCGTATTGAGCAACTTTGAAACCTGGAAAAAGTTTTTGGGCGACCGGGTGGAAGCCGCCAAAAATATGGGCATCAGCGAGGAAGCGATCGCGAAGCTTGCGTACGAGATCGGGGAATTTCTCGAAAGTAAGGTCGATCCGCAAAACGACGAGGAACGCGTTCTGAAGGATCTGTGGGAAGTCGGGGACGAATCCGAACGCAAGACGATCGCCCGTTTGATGGTAAAATTGGCCAACCGCAGCTAAAAATGCAACCCAAGCGGCGTTTCGTTCGTCCAAATGGATTGAACGACGAATGAGAAAGCTTCATCAACGGCTCCGCCGTCTTTCCGGCGGGGCCGTTTGGAGTTGACGTTTCAATACCCGTGAAATCTGGGACTTTAGACGCATTCTTGCCCCGGAATTTTGCAGGAGATTGACGAGTCTTGTAGAATACAAAGTAGGCGGGGGAACCCGATTTTTGCCCCGGCCGGCAGAGGTGCGCTTAATGGAAAAAAAGCAATGGTACATGGAATATAAAATTCATAAAAACCGTCCCGGACTTTTAGGAGATTTGGCCTCATTGCTGGGCATGCTCGAAGTGAACATCATTACGATCAACGGGGTTGAGGACCGCACGCGGGGATTGCTCCTGCAAACGGACGACGACGAAAAAATCGAACTGCTGGGCCGCATGCTTGCAAAGGTCGAAAACATTTCGCTCATCACGCTGCGACCGCCCCGCCTTACCGATATTTTGGCCATCCGCCACGGGCGCTACATCGAACGGGATTCGTCGGACGGCAAGACGTTTCGTTTTACGCGGGACGAGCTGGGGCTTCTCGTCGATTTTCTCGGCGAATTGTTCAAACGCGACGGCAACCAGACGATCGGTCTTCGCGGCATGCCCCGCGTCGGCAAGACGGAGTCCATCATCGCCGGCAGCGTGTGCGCGAACAAGCGCTGGACGTTCGTCTCCTCCACGCTGCTTCGCCAGACGGTGCGCAGCCAGCTTTCCGAAGAAGAGACGAATCCGAACAACGTGTTCATTATCGACGGCATCGTCAGCACGATCCGTTCGAACGAGAAGCATTACAGCCTGCTGAAGGAAATTATGGCGATGCCCTCGACCAAGGTGATCGAGCATCCGGATATTTTCGTCCGCGAGTCCGATTTCGACTACGACCTCTTCGATTGCATTATCGAGCTTCGCAATACGCCGGACGAGGAAATTACATACGAGAATTTTACGACCGCCGGATTGGACGACGGCTTCTGACAACCGGCCGGGTCAAGCGCTTGGCCGAATAAAGATCAAATAACGGAGGTGACAACATGTCGGATTTGGGACAGCTGCTGCGCAAGGCAAGAGAGCAGCACGGCTATACGCTCGATGACATTCAGGAAGCGACCAAAATCCGCAAACGATATCTGGAAGCTATCGAGGCTGGAGACTACAAAGTACTGCCGGGTTCTTTCTACGTGCGCGCTTTTGTGAAAACATACGCGGAGACGGTCGGGTTGGACGCGGAAGAAGTGCTTCGCCTGTACCATAAAGAGCTTCCGAAAACGGCTTCCCAGGAAACGGCGGCGAGCGAACCGATGCTCAAACCCAGAAGCCGATCCGTTACGCATAGCGACCGGTGGGGGAAAATCGCGGTCAATTCGGTCATGTGGCTGTTTCCTTTGCTGATCATCGCCTTGCTGTACGTATACTACGTCAACAATTCGGGCAAAGACGCGGAGGAGCGGGACAACGCGACAGACATCACGTCCGAAACCGCGCTGCCTTCGTCGACGGTTTCGCCGTCTCCCTCCGCGACCCCGACCCCGACCCAATCGGCTTCGGCCGAGCCGAGTCCGAGCGAGACGCCGTCCGCGACGACGCTGACGCTCACCAAGCAGTCGGGGAGTACCTACTATTACGACGTGTCCGGCACCGGCACGCACGTTCTTTCCTTCGCGTTTTCGGGGGATTGCTGGGTAGGCGTTCAGGAGAACGACCGCCACGGGAAATACATTTACCAAGGGACTCCCGGAAAAGACCAAACGCTGACCTTCGAAATCGACGGCCCGTTCTACGTCAATGTCGGCAGCGCCGCCAAGGTGTCGATCTCGATCGACGGCGTCGCGGTCGACGATACGGACGCGCCGAGGTCGCGCAAATTTCAATTCACTCCGGCGGCCGCCGAGACCGAACCGTCGGCATAGGCGCCGCCGTCTTCGGCGCCGGAATTCGGGTTTTCATGAATGAGCGGCCATCTCCGCGGTTATGATACTAACGTATTTTCATTTTGCACCGCGGAGGTCGGGATATATGGCAACGAGTTGGGTCGTTACCGGGATCGGCGTCATCGTCAGCCTGATCGGCTGGTATTTGACGCCAAGCGCTTGGGGGAACGGAATTCTCGGTTTCGGGCTGGCCTGGATCGTGCTCGGCATTTTGGACATGTTCCGGGAGCCGGCCCGCTCGCGCTCTAGCTGAAGAAAGACGGCAAAACGAAGGGGCCCTTGGTGAAGGGGCTCTTTTGTTTTGGGTTCGTTCGCGATAACTGCTATAATAGGATACAAAGTTTGGTTTACAGGAAAGGAAGTCGAATCGATGGCGTCGGAATATTCGTTTGACATCGTATCGAAAGTGGATTTGCAGGAAGTGAACAATGCCGTTACCCAGGCGCTTAAGGAAATCGAAAACCGTTTCGATTTCAAAGGCAGCAAAAGCAGCATCAAGCTGGAAGACCGGTCGCTGGTCATCGTCTCCGACGACGAGTACAAGCTGAAAAGCGTGATCGACATTTTGCAGTCGAAGCTGATCAAGCGCGGGGTACCGATCCGCAATCTGGAATACGGGAAAATCGAACCGGCTTCGGGAGGCACGGTCAGACAAACGGTGACGCTCAAGCAGGGCATCGATCAGGAATCCGCGAAGAAAATCAACGTGTTGATCCGGGATTCGAAAATCAAAGTCAAAAGCCAGATCCAGGGCGACCAGATTCGCGTTTCCGGCAAAAGCAAGGACGATCTGCAGGCGGTCATCGCGCTGCTTAGGGGAGCGGATCTCCCGCTTGAGCTCCAGTTCGTCAACTACCGTTAAGCGCCTTCCATCGCGCGTCAAACGGCGCTTCCTCCGGGCCGGAGCGGCCGGCGGGAAGCGTCTGTCGCTCTTTTGACACATGTTGCGGCTTCGTTTATACTGGTTTCGAATTTAAAGGCAGAACGGCACAACAGGGGGGAAGGCATTCGGATGCGCGAGATATCGAATCGAATGAAGCTTGATTTCGGGCTCATACGGCGGGAGGAGGAAGCGGCTTGAACCTGGCCAATCGGATTACGCTGGCACGGATTTTTCTCGTGCCGATCGTGGCGTTCTTCCTGCTGGTCAGGCTGGACGTTTCCCCGCTTACACTCGGCACCTATTCCATCTCGTACAATCAGATATTCGCGTTGCTTCTCTTTATTATCGCGGCCAGCACGGACGGGCTTGACGGATATATCGCCCGCAAGCGCAAGATTGTCACCAACCTCGGCAAGCTGCTGGATCCCCTTGCGGATAAGCTGCTCGTGGCCGCCGTTCTGATCTCGCTTGTGGAAATGGGCAAGCTCGACGCCTGGGTCGCGATCTTCATCATTGCGCGCGAGTGGGCGGTTACGGGTTTAAGGCAAGTGGCGCTGCTCGAAGGCGTGGTGCTGGCGGCCAGCAAATGGGGCAAGTGGAAGACGGCCATTCAGATTGCGATGATCGTGGTGCTGCTGCTGAACAACTTCCCGTTCGAGTTCCTACATATTCCGGTGGACACGATTATCGTCTGGGCGGCGGTGCTGATCACGATTTATTCGGGTATCGACTATTTCGTTAAAAACAAAAGCCTGCTCAATCCGCCGGCGGACCATCCGCCGGCCTCCGGAGCGGGCAAAGAGGTGCGGCGCGACGGATGAAAGCGGAAATTATCGCGGTCGGCACGGAACTGCTTCTGGGCCAGATCGTAAACACGAATGCGCAATTTCTGGCGCAGGCTTTGGCCGAATTGGGCGTTGACGTTTATTACCAGACGGTCGTCGGCGACAACGAAGCCCGCATCCGCCAAGCGATCGAAACGGCGCGCGGCAGGGCGGACCTGCTCGTCTTTACCGGAGGTCTCGGCCCGACGATGGACGATCTGACCCGGGACGCGCTCGCCTCTTATTTGGGCCGCAAAATCGTGCTGCACGAACCGACGATGCGGAAGATCGAGGCGATGTTCGCCGGACGGGAAGCGGCGTTTGTCGAGAGCAACCGCCGCCAGGCGATGCTGATCGAGGGCGCCGTGCCGCTGCGCAACGACACCGGCCTTGCGGTCGGCAACGCGCTGTCGGCGGACGGCACGCATTACCTGCTGCTTCCGGGGCCGCCCCGCGAGATGAAGCCGATGTTCGAAAACGACGGTTCCGCCTGGTTGCGCAAGCTGCTGGGCGAAACGAACGTTTTGCACTCGGTCGTCCTGAAATTCAGCGGCATCGGCGAATCGGCGCTGGAAGAGATCCTGATCGACCTGATCCGGGAGCAGACGGACCCGACGATCGCGCCTTACGCCAAGGAAGGGGAAGTGGCGATCCGCGTGTCCACGAAGGCGGCGGACGCCGAAGAGGCGGCGCGCCGGATGGAGCCGACGCTGCAGGAAATCCGGCGGCGGACGGACCGCTATCTGTATGCGGAAGAGGACATCGCGCTGGAAGCCGCGGTCGTGCGGCTGCTGGCGCAGCAGCGCCGCACCGTGTCGCTCGCCGAGAGCTGCACCGGCGGCATGATCGCGGCGATGCTGACGACCGTGCCGGGCAGCGCGGACGTATTTGCCGGCGGCGTTGTCAGCTACAGCAACGCGGTGAAGCATAAGCAGCTCGGCGTGCCGCAGGAGCTGCTGGAGGGGCCCGATGCGCCGGGCGCGGTCAGCGCCGAGACGGCCAAGGCGATGGCCGAGGGCATGCTTGCCGCGGCGGATACCGACCTCGCGGTATCGGTCACCGGCGTGGCGGGACCGGCTTCGGCCGAGGGCAAGCCGGTCGGGCTCGTGTTCGTCGGCCTCGCCGAGCGCGGGCGGCCGACGAAGGTGGAGCGGCTGCAGCTGTCGGGCGACCGCGAAGGGATTCGCCTGCGCGCGTCGAAGCGCGCGCTGTACTTGCTGTGGCTGACGCTGACCGGACGCGGATAAGGCAAGAAGCGCCTTCATATTCCCCTTTTATCGCCATTTCGCGGCAATGCGCGACAATAAGCGCAAAAAGGGGTTGTCAGCCCGCCGCGGCTGTGGTAAATTGTTGAGTGAAAGTTGCGGAAGAACCGTAGCGAAGATGACTTTGCTGCGGTTCTTTTTTGCAACGCGAACAGAACGAATGTTCGCAAAACGCTTGGCAACGGCAGCAAAAACAGGTATGATAAAACTATTAAAACGATAAGGATGTGGGTGTGTTGTCGGATCGTCGCGCCGCATTAGAGATGGCTTTGCGCCAAATCGAGAAGCAGTTTGGCAAAGGATCGATCATGAAATTGGGCGAGCAAGCGCAGCTTCAGGTGGAAACGTATCCCAGCGGCGCGCTGGCATTGGATATCGCGCTCGGGATCGGCGGATTTCCGCGTGGGCGAATTATCGAAGTGTACGGACCCGAATCTTCCGGCAAGACGACGGTCGCGCTGCATGCGATCGCGGAAGTCCAGAAAGCGGGCGGCCAGGCGGCGTTTATCGATGCGGAGCATGCGCTGGACCCGATTTACGCGCGCAACCTCGGCGTCAACATCGACGAGCTGCTGCTTAGCCAGCCGGATACCGGCGAACAGGCGCTGGAAATCGCCGAAGCGCTGGTGCGCAGCGGCGCGGTCGATATTATCGTGGTCGACTCGGTTGCGGCCCTCGTGCCGAAGGCGGAGATCGAGGGCGACATGGGCGACTCGTTCGTCGGCCTTCAGGCCCGCCTGATGTCTCAGGCGATGCGCAAGCTGTCCGGAGCGATCAGCAAGTCGAAGGCGATCGCGATCTTTATCAACCAGCTTCGGGAAAAGGTCGGCGTCATGTTTGGCAACCCCGAGACGACGCCGGGCGGACGGGCCCTCAAATTCTATGCGAGCATCCGTCTGGACGTGCGCCGGGTGGACTCTATCAAGCAGGGCAACGATGTGGTGGGCAGCCGTACCCGCATCAAGGTGGTCAAGAACAAGGTCGCGCCGCCGTTCAAGCAGGCCGAGGTCGACATCATGTACGGGGAAGGCATTTCGAAGGAAGGCAGCATCATCGACATCGGCACGGAGCTGGATATCGTGCAGAAGAGCGGCGCTTGGTTCTCCTTTAACGGCGAACGGCTTGGCCAAGGACGGGAGAACGCGAAGCAATTCCTGAAGGATCACCCGGACATCTGCGCGGAGATCGAGCGCCAAATCCGCAGCATCAGCCTGAATTCGGACATCGTCTCGTCCGCGCTGCGTCAAGGCGGTTCCGTCGACGAAGAAGACGATATCGAATTCGCGGAACTCGACTAAGACGACGGTTTAGCCTGACCTCATGCATTCGGGAACAATCGGGACATCCGCCGTGCGCGGATGTCTTTTACTATTGGAGGAAACGGCATGGAACGGAAGGAACAAGCGGCGGCTGAAATCGTAGCGGTCCACGCGGATCCGAAAAGACAGTCGATGTACAACGTCACCGTTCGCTTGCCGGAATCCGGGAAGGCGGAAACAACCGCGCAGGCGAAGCTTCCCGCGGAATCGGCAGAACGAATAGAGGCGCCTTCGAACGCGGATGCGGAGACGGCCGTCGTTGCCGTGCATGAAGATACGCTCGTAAGCTGGCGTCTGCTGCCGGGGAAGAAGCTGAGCGCCGGAGAGTGGGAAGCGCTGAACAAGCAGCAGGAGGTCGAGGAGGCTTACCGGGCTGCGCTCGCCATGCTGGACCGCAAGCCGAGGACGAAGCGGGAGCTGGCCGCCGCGCTGAGCCGGAAAGGCTTGTCCGCGGAAGCGGTCGCCGGCTGTTTGGAAAGACTAATCGCGTACCGGCTCGTTGACGACGCCGCTTACGCGAAGCGGTATGCCGAGCAGAAGCTGAGCATCCAGCGCAAAGGCAGCCGGTTGATCCGCCAGGAGCTGCTGCAGCGGGGCGTTGCCAAGCGCGAGGCGGACGAGGCGATCAAGGAACTGGACGATGGCGCGGAGCGGCAGGCCGCCTTCGAGCTGGCGAAGAAACGGTGGCCGAACGTGAAGGGAAAAAGCCTGCGGGAACGCCAGTACAAGCTGATGGGGCTGCTGATGCGGCGGGGATTTTCCGGCGGAGTGGCCCGCGATGCGGTCCGCCGGGCGATGTCCGGGGAGGAAGCGGACCCGGCCTTTCCGGAAGACGGCGGGGACGGCTTCTAAGCGGGACGATGGAAGCAGGTCAAGCCGAAATGCTTTGCTTGACAATCCATTTTCACAAAAGCTACAATGTTTCTGTATTCCATCTTCCCATTCCGAACCCTTTTTTCCTTCCAAAAAATGATTCGGAACTTGTTTTTTCGACTTTTAACGATTCGGGAAAGCGATGGGAATCCATCGCCTTTCTTGATTCGTCACCGGTAAAACGCGGCTTTCGCGCAGGGAGAAAGTGGCAGCCGTTTTACCCGCAACAAAACGAAACGGATCGGTTTGAAAGCCGGCACACAATTTTATACGTGTCCCAAGCGTTTGCCTTGGCGATGCAACGAGGAGGTGAAAGACCATGCAGGACTGGATCTGGGTCTTGATCGTCATCGTTGTTGGCGCGCTTTTCTTTGGGATCGGTTATGTTGTACGCAAGTCCTTTGCGGAAGCCAAGATTTCCAGTGCGGAACAGGCGGCTCTGCAAATTGTGGAGAATGCCCGCAAAGAAGCGGAAGCTATCCGCAAGGAAATGGTGCTGGAAGCCAAAGACGAGGTGCACAAGCTCCGTAACGAGGCCGAGCGCGATATTCGCGAACGACGCAACGAGATCGGGCGGCAGGAACGGCGGCTGGTGCAGAAGGAAGAGTCGCTTGACCGAAAGCTTGAAGCGTTGGAACGTAAAGAGGAGCAGGTTGCCAACAAAGAGAAACGTATCGAAGAGATTCAGGAGCAGATCGAGACGCTTCATAAGCAGCAGATCAGCGAATTGGAGCGGATTTCGAATTTGACGATGGAAGACGCGAAACAGTTGATTTTGACGACTGTTGAGCAGGAAATTCGCCACGAAACCGCCCAGCTGATCAAAGATATCGAACAGCAAGCGAAGGAAGAAGCCGACAAACGCGCCCGCGACATCATCTCGCTCGCCATTCAGCGCTGCGCGGCGGATCACGTTGCCGAAACGACGGTATCGGTCGTGGCGCTGCCGAACGAAGAGATGAAGGGGCGCATTATCGGTCGGGAAGGCCGCAATATCCGGGCGCTTGAGACGTTGACAGGCATCGATCTGATCATTGACGATACGCCCGAAGCGGTTATTCTATCGGGGTTCGATCCGATTCGCCGGGAGATTGCCCGCACCGCTCTCGAGAAGCTGGTGGCCGACGGAAGAATACACCCGGCCCGCATCGAAGAGATGGTGGAAAAATCCCGCAAAGAAGTGGACGAAAGAATTCGGGAATATGGGGAGCAGGCGACGTTCGAAGTCGGCGTGCACGGTCTCCATCCGGATTTGATCAAGATTTTGGGACGGTTGAAGTTTCGGACAAGTTACGGCCAGAACGTGCTGAAGCACTCGATGGAAGTAGCTTACTTGGCTGGATTGATGGCGGCGGAGCTCGGAGAAGACGTCACGCTTGCCAAACGCGCCGGCTTGCTGCACGACATCGGCAAGGCGCTCGACCACGAAGTGGAAGGTTCGCATGTCGAGATCGGCGTGGAGTTGGGCAAGAAGTACAAAGAGCATCCCGTTGTCATCAACAGCATCGCCTCCCACCATGGAGATTGCGAAGCGACGTCGGTCATCGCCATGCTCGTCGGAGCCGCGGATGCGCTCAGCGCCGCGCGCCCGGGAGCAAGGCGGGAGACACTCGAAACGTATATCAAACGCCTGGAAAAGCTGGAGGAGATTTCCGAGTCGTTCGAAGGCGTCGAAAAATCGTACGCCATCCAGGCCGGACGCGAAGTCCGCGTCATGGTACAGCCGGACAAAATCGACGACGCGGAAGCCTTTCGATTGGCCCGCGACATTACCAAGAAAATCGAAAGCGAGTTGGACTATCCGGGCCATATCAAGGTCACGGTCATCCGTGAGACTCGAGCGGTGGAGTACGCAAAATAAGTTTCGGGAAGGCTGAAGAAGTGGCTGCAGCATAGCGGCCACTTCTTCCCTTTCCGCCGTTGTTTTCTTTGTTCGCCGCATGCCAACAATTCGTGTTCAAAGCAGGGAAGGTGTCTTATGAGAGTGATTTTTATCGGGGATATCGTCGGGAGCGTCGGCAGGGAGACGGTCAAGCGTCTGCTGCCTTGGCTCAAGGACAAGTACCGGCCGCACATCATCATCGCCAACGGCGAAAACGCGGCGGGCGGACGCGGCATCAACGCCGCCATTACCCGCGAGCTGTTCGAATGGGGCGTTCACGGGATTACGATGGGCAACCATACGTGGGACAACCGCGAAATATTCGAGTTTATCGACGACGAGCCGCGGATGGTCCGCCCCGCCAATCTGCCGCCGGGGACGCCGGGGGCGGGCAGCGCCGTCATTAAGGCGGGCAACAAGGAGCTTGGGATCGTCAATCTGATCGGACGCACGTTCCTGCCGCCGGCCGATTGTCCGTTCCGCGCAGCCGACGAGATCGTAGACGAGCTCCGCCAAAAAACGAAATGCATCCTGGTCGATTTCCACGCCGAGGCGACCAGCGAGAAAATCGCCATGGGGTGGCACTTGGACGGCAGAGCTTCGCTTGTGGTGGGCACGCATACCCACGTTCAGACGAACGACGAGAGGATATTGCCGGGAGGAACCGCTTACTTGACGGATGCCGGCATGACCGGACCTCGCGACGGCGTTCTCGGGATGGAGAAGGAAGGCGTGCTTCGCAAATTCAAGACGGGACTGCCCGCAAGGTTTCAGGTCGCGGAAGGCAAATGGCATCTGCACGGCGTATTTGTCGAAATGGACGAGTCGACGGGACGGGCAACCGGCATCCAAACGATCCGGATCGACGAGGATTCCTGGATCGCTTCCTGACCGAACCGGAAAATGCCGGGTATTTGGGCCTCATGGCGCAAAATACCCGTTCTTCCCCGCGTAAATATCAGAATTTTTCGCGATTTTTGCGGCCGCTTCCTTCCAAAGAAGCAGGAATTAACGGGGCTCCTACCGAATATGTATGCCTTAGTGGGCCCATCCTTTGATCCCCGAGGAGGAACTGGTCATGGAAGTATTAAAGGTTTCTGCAAAATCCAATCCAAATTCTGTCGCAGGCGCTTTGGCGGGTGTGCTCCGAGAGAGAGGCAATGCGGAACTGCAAGCGATTGGTGCGGGAGCGCTGAATCAGGCGATCAAAGCCGTCGCGATTGCCCGGGGTTTTGTGGCGCCGAGCGGGGTGGATTTGATTTGCATCCCGGCTTTTACCGATATCGTGATTGACGGTGAAGATCGCACGGCGATCAAGCTAATCGTTGAACCTCGCTAAAGATAATGAAGAGTGATGGTAAACCTGTTCTCGGACGGTCCGGCCCGGGCTTTTTCTTGCCGGGAGGTTGGAGCGGAGAACAGGTTTTTTGTTGCGTTCGGGCGCCTGTCGGGCTTAAGCGGTATAAGCGCCCGTTCGCGTTCCGCCGGGTCCGGCCGGCGGCATAAAAGGGCAGGAGGGATAAGCGTGACCGGAATCGCGGATTTGCACTGCGACGTGTTGTTCAAAATGCTGAAAGCCCCGGGTTTGACATTCGACGGGCCGGAAAGCGCAGGATTGGACGTCACCCTGAATCGGCTGAAGGAAGGGAACGTCCGGCTTCAGGTTTTTGCCATCTACCTGCCGGAAGACGAACGGATGGAACCGGAGACGGTGCTCCGGGAGGCCGAACTTTTCTGGACGAAGGTGCTGACGGCTCCGGGAATGCGAATCGTCCGGAGCGCCGGCGACCTTCAGGCCGTTCGCGAGGGGGCATGCAGGGGCGCTCTGCTGTCGCTGGAAGGAGTCGACGGACTGCGGGAACAATGGTGGTGCCTGAGGCTGCTGCACCTGCTCGGATTGCGGCTGCTCGGCCCGACATGGAACCGGGCCAACTGGGCGTGCGACGGCGCGCTGGAGCCCCGCGGCGGCGGTTTGACCGGGGCGGGCAGGAGGCTGGTCAAGGAATGCGGGGAGATGGGCATTCTGATCGACGTGTCGCATCTGTCGGAAAAAGGCTTCTGGGATGTGGCCGACTGCTCGAGCCGACCTTTTTTCGCCTCCCATTCCAATGCGCGGGCGCTGCGGGACCATCCCCGTAATCTGACCGACGCGCAAATCCAAGCGATCATCCAAGCGGGCGGCATTATCGGCCTTACGTTTGTGCCGTGGTTTTTGACCGAGCGGGATTCGGCGTCCATCGACGATGTGCTGCGCCATGTCGAGCATGTATGCTCGCTCGGCGGCGAACGGCATTTGGCGTTCGGCTCGGATTTCGACGGGATCGATCGCTATGTGCAGGGGCTCGCCCACCCGGGGCAGTATCCCGCGCTGGCGGAGGCGCTTCTGAGGCGCTATCCGGAGCGGACCGTGCGGGGCATGCTCGGCGAGAACGCGTTCCGCTTTTTGCACAAATATCTTCCCCAGTAATCGCATCGATTTTGATTCATAACGGAAGCGCATCGTTTTTATCAGAAAGTGTTATCGTTTGAATTGGGCATAAAAGCTTGCTTTTTGGAATATGCAATCATAAAATTTACATTGATAATTGCTTTCATTAATATAGTTGATTTGTAATGTTTATCGCATAGCATCGTTTGCGCTCGCGCCGAAGCAGAGATTAAGAGGAGATGGACACTGTGATCAGTCAACTGTCATGGAAAATTGGCGGCCAGCAAGGGGAAGGCGTGGAGAGTACGGACCGTATTTTCTCCACCTCGCTGAATCGGCTGGGTTACTACCTTTACGGGTACCGCCACTTTTCCTCGCGGATTAAAGGCGGACACACCAACAACAAAATCCGCATCAGCACCAAACCCATCCGCGCCATTTCGGACGATTTGGATATATTGGTCGCCTTCGACCAGGAAAGCATCGATTTGAACGCTCACGAGCTGCGTCCGGGCGGCGTCATTGTCGCGGACGCGAAGTTTTCGCCGACCGTTCCGGAAGGCGTCGACGCCCGGCTGTTCGCGGTTCCGATTACGGCGATCGCCGAGGAGCTCGGCACCTCGCTGATGAAAAATATGGTTGCATCCGGCGCCTCCTGGGCGCTGCTCGGGCTTCCGCTCGAAGTGTTCAACAAGGCGGTGGAGGAGGAGTTCGGGCGGAAAGGTCCGGCCGTCGTCGAGAAAAACATCGAAGCGGTAAGGCGCGGAGCCGAGTACGTCCTGGAGCTTGCGGGCGGCCCGCTGGAGGAATTCCGGCTTGAGGAAGCCGACGGCAAGCAGAAGCTGTTCATGATCGGCAACGAGGCGTTGGGGCTGGGCGCCATCGCGGCGGGCTGCAGGCTCATGTCCGCTTATCCGATTACCCCGGCTTCGGAAATCATGGAATATTTGATCAAGAAACTGCCGAAATTCGGCGGCACCGTCGTTCAGACCGAGGATGAAATCGCGGCGGTTACGATGGCGATCGGCGCCAACTACGCCGGCGTCCGGACGATGACGGCATCCGCCGGCCCCGGGCTGTCGCTGATGATGGAAGCGATCGGCCTGTCGGGCATGACCGAAACGCCGCTCGTGATCATCGACACGCAGCGCGGCGGACCTTCGACGGGGCTGCCGACGAAGCAGGAGCAATCCGACATCAACGCGCTGATCTACGGCACGCACGGGGAAATTCCGAAAGTCGTCATCGCGCCGAGCACGATCGAAGAGTGCTTCTACGATATGATCGAAGCGTTCAACCTGGCGGAACAATACCAAGTTCCGGTCATCGTGGCGACCGACCTGCAGCTGTCGCTCGGCAAGCAGTCGTGCGAACCCCTCGATTACGACCGGATCAAGATCGAGCGCGGCAAGCTGGTGACGGGAGAGCTTCCGCCGCTTGAACCGAACCGGATGTTCAAACGGTACGAATTCACCGAAGACGGCATTTCGCCTCGCGTGTTGCCGGGTGCAAAGAACGGCATCCACCACGTGACGGGCGTCGAGCACGACCAGGAAGGCCGTCCTTCGGAAGCCGCGCCGAACCGCAAGAAAATGATGGAAAAGCGCCTAGGCAAAATCAAGCATTTGCGGATTACCGATGCGATCAAGGCGGACGCGCCGCACGAGACCCCGGATCTGCTTATCATCGGCATGGGTTCGACCGGCGGCACGATCGACGAAGCGCGCATCCGCCTTGCGGAGCAAGGCATCCGTACGAACCATATCACCGTTCGGCAATTGCATCCGTTCCCGAGCGAACTGCTGGAGCCGCATCTGGCCCGCGCTCCCAAAGCGGTCGTCCTGGAGAACAACGGCACCGGCCAACTCGCGTCGTTGATCAAGATGAACGTCGGCTATCACGACAAGATCGAGAATTTGCTGAAATACGACGGAACGCCGTTTTTGCCTGCCGAAATCGAAAAAGCGTGCAAGGAGTTGGTCTGACGATGGCTACGTTCAAAGACTTCCGCAACAATGTGAAGCCAAACTGGTGCCCGGGCTGCGGGGATTTCTCCGTGCAAGCGGCGATTCAGCGGGCGGCGGCGAATATCGGTCTCGAGCCGGAACAGCTCGCCGTCATATCGGGCATCGGCTGCTCGGGGCGCATCTCCGGCTATATTAACGCTTACGGCTTTCACGGCATTCACGGCCGCGCGCTGCCGATCGCGCAGGGCGTCAAGCTGGCGAACCGGGAATTGACGGTCATCGCGTCCGGCGGCGACGGCGACGGCTTCGCGATCGGAATGGGGCATACGGTGCACGCGATCCGGCGCAATCTCGACATTACGTATATCGTCATGGACAACCAGATCTACGGGTTGACGAAAGGCCAAACTTCGCCGCGCAGCGCCGAAGGCTTCAAAACGAAATCGACCCCCGAAGGCTCGATCGAAACGACGCTGTCGCCGCTGGAAATCGCTCTGTCGGCCGGAGCGACGTTCGTGGCGCAATCGTTCTCGAGCGACCTGAAGCAGCTCACCGCGCTGATCGAGGCGGGGCTCAAGCACAAAGGCTTCTCGCTGATCAACGTGTTCAGCCCGTGCGTCACGTTCAACAAGGTGAACACCTACGACTGGTTCAAGGAAAATATCGTCAACCTCGATCACATCGAAGGCTACGATCCGACCAACCGGATCGCGGCGATGACGAAAATTATGGAGACGAACGGCTTGCTTACGGGTCTTATTTATCAGGATACGAGCCGCAAGTCTTATGAGGATTTGGCTGTCGGGTTCAAAGAGGAGGCGCTGGCGAAGCAGGACCTTACCCTTTCCCGCGACGATTTCGACAAATTGGTGGCGGAATTTCGATAAAAGCTTTTCATCTGGCGGCACGCGGGCGATCCCGTGTGCCTCTTCTTTTTTGATGCGCTATAATAGAAAGAGACAACGAACTCAGCAACTATACGACAAAGGCGGAGATACGAATGAGTGAAATCAAACAGGTCCCGATCGGCGTTTCGGCTCGCCATATCCATTTGACCCGGGAGCATGTGTCCATCTTGTTCGGCGAAGGCGCCGAACTGACCGTCATGAAGCCGCTCAGCCAGCCGGGCCAGTTCGCGGCGAACGAAACGGTGGCGGTTTACGGACCGAAGGGCTCTTTCCCCAAAGTGCGCATTCTCGGTCCGGTCCGCAAGGCTACGCAGTTGGAAGTGTCCCGTACGGACGCGTTCGTTCTCGGCCTTAATCCTCCCGTGCGCGAATCCGGAGACATCGAGAATACCCCCGGCATCCGCATCGTCGGTCCGGCCGGAGAAGTCACGATAGATAAAGGGGTTATCGTCGCGGCGAGACATATCCATTTCCATACGTCGGATGCGCAGAAATGGGGCATCGCGGACAAGCAGCGGCTCAAGGTGCGGGTCGGCGGCGAGCGCGGCGTCGTATTCGAAAACGTCATCGCCCGCGTGTCCGACGAGTTCGCTCTGGATATGCACATCGATACGGACGAAGGCAACGCTGCCGGCGTTTCGACAGGCGACATGGGGGAGATCATCGACTGACCGGCTTGACGGACAACCCTCCGGATGCGGAGGGCTTTTCTTTTTCCTGCCGGTTCGCATAGCCTTGGATCGCTTCGTTATGTTATAATGACGTAATGAACTTTCCGCGCAAGCACAATCGCCATCGATGACATAGAGACTGACCGAGGGATGTGATCACACCATGACGCAAGGAAATCGCGGTCCGGCGAATCCGAAACCGGACACGGGAAAGGACTACTCCAAGTACTTCGACTTTTCCGACGCGAAGATCGTCAAGGAAGAGAACGGCAAGACGACCTACCGGATCAAGGGCCGGGACATTACGATCAACGCCATGCCTTCCTACAAGGACGAGAAGAAGCGGGGCAAGGAAGAAATCCGGGTCCACTATGAAAATGCCGTGCCCGAAGAACTGAGAACGCTCGGCCGGGGCAAAAAATATTTGATCTACACGTACGGCTGCCAAATGAACGAACACGACACGGAAGTGATGCGCGGTCTGTTCGAGGAGATGGGCTTCGCCCCGACGACGGAACGAACCGAAGCGGACGTCATTCTTCTCAACACGTGTGCGGTTCGCGAAAACGCGGAAGATAAAGTGTTCGGCGAGCTGGGCCATCTGAAATCGCTCAAGCTGGAAAAGCCGGAGCTGATTCTCGGCGTATGCGGCTGCATGTCGCAGGAAGCCGCCGTCGTCGGCCGGATCATGCAAAAGCATGCGTACGTCGATCTGATCTTCGGAACGCACAACATTCACAGGCTGCCGCATTTGTTGCAAGAAGCCTACTTCGGCAAGGAAATGGTGGTCGAGGTTTGGTCCAAGGAAGGCGACATCATCGAGAATTTGCCGAAAAAGCGCGAAGGGCTCAGGGCGTGGGTGAACATCATGTACGGGTGCGACAAGTTCTGCACGTACTGCATCGTTCCCTATACGCGGGGCAAGGAGCGGAGCCGGCTGCCGGAGGACGTGATCGCCGAGGTGCGCGAACTGGCGCGGCAAGGTTTTAAGGAAATTACGCTGCTTGGGCAAAACGTGAACGCTTACGGCAAAGATTTTACGGACCGCAACTACCGCTTTGCCGATCTGATGGACGACATCCGGAAAATCGACATTCCGCGCGTCCGCTTTACGACTTCGCATCCGCGCGACTTTGACGATCGCCTGATCGAAGTGCTCGCCAAGGGCGGCAACCTGGTGGAGCATATTCATTTGCCGGTGCAATCGGGCAGCAGCGAAATCCTGAAGCGGATGAGCCGGAAATATTCGCGCGAGCACTTCCTGGATTTGGTTCGCCGCATTCGGGAGGCGATTCCGAACGTGGTGCTGACCACCGACATCATCGTCGGCTTCCCGGGCGAGACCGAGGAGCAGTTCGAAGAAACGCTCTCGCTCGTGCGCGAAGCGAAGTTCGCCTCGGCGTTTACGTTCATCTATTCGCCGCGCGAAGGAACGCCGGCCGCCGAAATGGAAGACAACGTTCCGTACGAAGTGAAGCAGAAGCGCCTGGAACGCTTGAACGCGCTGATTGCGGAGCTGAGCCTGGAAAGCAACCTGCAGCTTAAAGGGCAAACGGTCGAGGTGCTCGTCGAAGGCGTCAGCAAAAACAACCCGAACGTTCTGTCCGGCCGGACGCGTTCGAACAAGCTCATTCATTTCGAAGGACCGCAGGAATGGATCGGCCAGTTCGTGAAGGTCAAAGTCACGGCTCCGCAAACGTGGTACATTCGCGGGGAAGCGGCGGACGTTCCGGTTCAGGCGGCGCTGTCGCACGGCGCTTAATCCCATCAACGGAGGAATCAAGTTTATGTCGGCTACCGAACACGCACATGGGCACCAACACGACTGCGGCTGCCTGCACGAGGAAGGCCTTGCCATACCGGAGTTTGACAACCGGGAGTTGATCGTGCGCGAAGATATTTTGGCCAAGGCTAAGGAACTGGCGCATCTGATTACGACGACCGAGGAGGTCGTCCTGTACCAGCAGGCGGAGAAGCAAATCCAAAAGCACGAGAAGGTGCAAGGCCTGATCGCGCAAATCAAGAAAAAGCAAAAGGAACTCGTCGCATTCCAGACGACGTTCAAGAATGAGAAGATGGCCGCCAAAATCGAAAACGAAATCGCCGAGCTTCAGGACGAGCTCGACAACATCCCGATCGTGCAGCAATTTCAGCAAAGCCAGACCGATGTGAACTACTTGCTGCAATCGATCGTCAGCATCATCCGCGATACGGTTGCCGAGAAGCTCGATGTCGAGGCCGCAACGCGCATCGAGCAGCCGGAGACGTGCAGCGATTGACGGCGGCCGGGCGACAGCCGCTTGGCGCGGCGAGGAATAAAGGGCAAGGGCGGGCCGCAACCTAAGCATGCGTACGTTCACGACGCGACATGCGAAGGAGGTCGGCGCGATGACGGAAGGCATTCCCAACTCGCAGACGCGGGCGCCCAAACCTGACGATCCGAAGAAGCAGGGGCGTTCCGCCGCCAAGAAAAAATCGAAATAAAACAAGCGGGCGGCGATTCCGAATCGGTTATCGGAATCGCCGCCCGCTGCCGTTTGCCGTCAGATTGCCGTCTTGTCGGCCTTCAGCTTGCGGTATGGGGACGGAAACCAAGCTTTCAAAGCGGCGGCGGGAACGGGCCGAAGGTTAGCCGCGTCCGCGCAGGCCGGGAAGCAGAGGCCGCAGCAGGGCGATAATCGCCACAGCCGCCACACCCTTGATCGTATCTCCGGGGATGAACGGATAGCAGCCGGCAGCCATGGCCTTCGCGAAGGACATGTCCAGCTTGTAGGCCAGCCAGGGCACGCCCGCCACATACGGGAACACGACGCCGAACAACGCGATCGCGGCGGCGAGAACGGCGATGCGCCATGCGTTCAGCCGCCCTGAGCCGCGGAACAGCCGGTCGCTGACGAAGCCGATCAGCAGGGCGGAGATCGGGAACATCCAGATATAGCCGCCCGTCGGACCGAAGACGGTAGACAGACCGCCGCGTCCTTCCAGCAGCGGCAGACCGACGGCGGTCAGCAGGACGACGATGGCGATGCTCCAGAATCCGTATGTAGCGCCCAGCAGGCCTCCTGCGAGCATAACGGCAAGCGTCTGCAGCGTAACCGGCACCGGCGAGAAGCCGAGCGGAATTTGAACCCAGCTGAACGCGATGAACAGCGCGGCGAACAGGGCCGTGTACACGATGCCCCGAAGGCGATGGATCGGTTGGGTCGCGTCCGGATTGGGCGATGTCGAGGATTCGGTGGAATACGGCATTGTCAAAACCCCTTTCGAAATGTTAACCTAATTTTTGAATCGTGGTTAACATTTCGAATTGTAGCACGAGAGCTTGCGATTGGGAAGAGGGAAATGGCATGAACGGGGAAAATCACGAAGGCCCCCTGCGGTTGGTCGATGTGTCCGTCTACGGAACCGGCGAGGCCGGCGAGACGAGGCCGATCGCCCTCGGACTGAACTTGACGGTACATAAGGGCGAATGGTTGTATGTCGTCGGGGCGAACGGCAGCGGCAAATCGACGTTGGGACGGCTTGTCGCCGGACTGTCGGCGGGAGAAGTCCGCGGAACGGTCGAGCGCGGCTTTGCCGGGTTTTATCCGGCGGCCTATGTCATGCAGCAGCCGGACGCCCAACTGTTCGGGCAAACGCCACGCGAGGAACTGGCTTTTGCGCTTGAATGGCTCGGCTTGCCGCAGGAGGAGGCGGAGCGGAAAGCCGAGCGGGCGCTGCATTTTGCCGGGCTGAGCGAGGCGGCGGATTTACCCTGGAGCCGGCTGTCCGGAGGGCAGCGGCAAATGGCGGCCATTGCCGCCGCGTATGCGGGAGAGCCGGATTTGATCGTGTTCGACGAAGCGACTTCGATGCTGGACGATGCGGCGCGCCGCCGGGTCCGCGCGATGGCCGGGCAGCTGGAGGCGCGCGGCGCGGTGGTTATCTGGATCACCCAACGGCTGGACGAGCTGGAGCCCGATCGCCGCGTTATCGCGCTGTCCGGGGGACGCATCCGCTACGACGGCAATGTCCGGAATTTTTTCTACGGGGAGCCGGGAAGCGGCGTTTCCCCGTGCGCCGAATGCGGCCTTCGGCTGCCTTATTTGGCAAGGCTGGCGCTGGAGCTGGGCCGTGCCGGCAAGCTTGCGCATCCGCTGCCCGTATCGTTGGAAGAGTGGCAGGCGGCGAAGCTGCGTCCGGATCCGGCGAAGGCGCACTCGGAAAGAGAGCATCTGAGAAAGGAACATCCGGAGGCGCATCCTATCGAGGCGCATCCGGGTGAGGTGCATCAGGGGAAGAGGCATACGAAAGAAGCGCATCTGATCGAGGTCCATCCGAGTGAGTCGCATCTGAGGGGGACGCGTTCGGTTGAGGCGTTTCTGAGGGAGACGCATCCGGGTGAGGCGCAGATGAGAGATACGGATATGGGAGAAGCGCATCCGAAAGAGGCGAATCCAAAAGGGGCGCGTCCGGGAAAGGCGGGAGAACGGCGTGTCGAAATCGGTCCATGAACGTTGGGACTTGTCGGTAACGGAGAACGGCCGGCGTTGGCAATTTAAGCCGGGCACGATTACGGTCGTGTTCGGACCCAGCGGCGCGGGCAAAACCTATTGGCTGGAGCAGTTGGCCGGTTTGCGGTTTTCGGAAGGCGTTGGCGTCGCTTACGGGCCGTCCGATCTGTGGACGGCGGACTTGCGGCTTCGCCCCAGGCAAAACCCGGCGGCGCTGATGGCTTATGCCTATGCCAGCCAGGCTCCGGAGGAGCAGCTGGCGGCGCGCACGGTCGCGGCCGAACTGGAGTATGCGCTGCGGCCTTACGGACTGGCGAAGGAAGAGCGGCTGCGCCGGCAAACCGAGGCGCTGGCGGCGGTCGGTTGGGATTCCGCCTGGTTGGAGCGCGACCCGTTCCGCATGAGCGGGGGCGAACGCAGGCGTCTCGCGCTGGCCTGTCTGCTCGCCGTACCGGCGCGATGGCTGCTGCTGGACGAGCCGACGGCGGGCCTTGACGCCGAAGGGCATGCGCTGCTCGCCGAGCGGCTGATTCATGCGGCGCGGGAAGGCCGGGGCGTGGTGGTGGTTTCGCACGATACGGAATGGGCGTTGCCGCTTGCCGACCAGGTGTTGCTGATCGCGTCCTCGGGCGCCAAACGGCTGTGCGGCCGGGACGAGCTGCTCGCTTGTCCCGAACTGTGGGCCGAAGCGGGCATGGAAGTGCCGGAATGGTTGCGGCTTGCGGGAGACTGGCTTAAGGAAGGCGCAACGCCGGAAGCGGTCTGGGATGTCTCCGCGCTGGCAAAGGAGCTGGCGAGTCAGGAAGAAGATGACCCGTTGTGTTTTTCGCCGGAGCCAAGCGCCCCGAATGGGGAATCCGCGCGCTTGACGCCGATAGAAGCCGGCAGCATGCCGTACGGCCCCGTTCTGCCGACCGCCGAACGGGGAACTTTGCGCGCGGACGCGGGACTTGCGGCGCATGAACAAAGTGCGATGGGACGCGCCGTTTCCGAAGCCGGCGTCTCCAAACGTCCGGCTTCCGCCCCGGAGCCCGACGGCCTGCGGCAATCGAGGCTGGCCGGGTACGATCCGCGGGCCGTGTGGCTTGCCTATATCGTCATGTCGGCCGCGATTTTTACCGTCCGGGACTGGACGGGGCTCGGGATCGGCGCGGCGATCGTGCTGTTTACGATCGTCTGGGCCCGCATTCCGCTGCGCAGATGGCGGGGGGCGATTATCGCGTTCTGCGTGTTTTCCGTGGCGGTATCCTTGGCGGCAGGGGCGGGGGCGGGCGGCTCGAGCCTGTTGAACGCGGAAGCGACGCTTACCGCCCTGCATTCCATGGGGCGCACGCTGCTCGTCATGCTGATCGGGCTTGGAATGACGCTGGTCATCACGCCGCTGCGGCTGCGGAAATCGCTTGAGCAGCTGTTGACAAGAAGGGGGCGCGTCGGTCGGCGCGCGCAAAACTTTATTTTGACCGTCACGCTGCTCATGCGGTTTATTCCGGTTCTGCTCGGGGAGTGGGAACGGTTCGAACGGCTGGCCGTCGCCAGGGGCAAAACCGGACGCATGACGGTCAGGAATGCGATCGCAAGGCTTAAGGATACGGCAATCCCCTTTTTGCTGGCGCTGTTTCGGCTGGGCGATCAAGCGGCGCTCGCGCTGGAAAGCCGCGGCGTCGGCCGCCGGCCGTACCCCGAAGTTCGCCCGGCGCTGCGATGGAGCCGGCGCGACAGCCTATTGCTCGCGGTCGCATGCCTGTGCGCGGCTCTGCTTGTCTGGTGGGCGCTCAAAGGGGCCGCTTACGGTCCCGGCTGACGCCGTCGCATGCCGGTCCGGGCGATCGCGGTGTCCCCACATCCTCTTCATCGATTAGAAGCTTTAACACGAATGTGAAGATTGAGGATTTCAGCCCCGTCCATCCGACAGGCCGGAGGGCAAGATGCCCGATTTTAATTGCCTTTTTGGCACTTCAATCGGGGGATCACACGAAAACGGGTTCTGCAGTTGCGGTTACGGCAACTGCAGCCTCGCCCGGCCGGTCGGATGGGGGAGATGACGGATTTAATTGCCTTTTTGGCACTTCAATCGGGGGATCGCGCGAAACCGGGCTCTGCAGTTGCGGTTATGGCAACTGCAGTTCCGCCCGGCTGTTCGGATGTCAAGAAAGCGTCAATAGAATAGACCAGAAGCAAAAAACGGCGATGCAGGGATAACCCCCTTGCACCGCCATTTCCTCATTTTTGCATGTTTTTCTCTTCAGTTGCCTGTCCGTCACACGTGAACAGACTTTCCGGGGACAGCCTTCTTTTTCAAGGACGATCCCAGGTCTCCTTGCCGCAGCGGTCAGGCAGCCGAACGCGCAGGGCGCCGGGCTTCCGAACGGCGTTGCAGCGAAAAGACAATCTACCGGGCGCGGAAACGGAGTTACTTGGCGACGCTTGCGAGCACGTCGTCGATAATCTGGCTGTTCGCGATCGCGCCGGAATACAGCCAGCTGTGGGTGCTGTCGAACTCGTACACATGCCCGTTTTTGACGGCAGGAATGTTTTTCCAGATCGGATCCTTAAGCGCTTCGGAGCCCGTCGACTTGTCGCTGTTGACGAGGAAAATGTGATCCGCGTCCAGTTCGGCCAGCTTTTCGAGCGAAATCGGGTTCCAGCTTGCCGTGCCGCTTGCGGAAATTTCCTTGACGACTTCGGGCACCTTCAGGCCCAGATCGCCGTACAATACGGCGCCGCTGGACAGTTTATCGCTGACGATGTAAAACTGCTTCTGAATGAGCCAGAGAACGGCGGCGGATTCGTTTCCGATCGTTTGCTGCAGCTTCTCTTTCGCTTCCTTGGCTTTAGCCTCGTATTCGTCCAGCGCCTTTTGCGCTTCTTCGCTTTTGTTCAGCACTTCCCCGATTTTCAGCAAAGCCTTCCGCCAATCGTTGTTGATTTCGTCGCCAAGGACGTAGGTCGGCGCGATTTTGGAATATTGAGCGTATTTGTCGCCTTCGACCGTCGAGGACGACCCGATGATGATCAAGTCCGGCGAGAAGCTCGAGACCGCTTCGTAAGGCAGATCGTAGGAGATCGTCGGAATGCCTTTCAGTTCGGTTTGCAAATAATCCTGGATGCCGTTAGCGACCGACCATTGGGCGACGGGCTTCACACCGAGCGCGACCAGATGGTCTTCCAAATAGGAGGCGATAATGCGCTGCGGGTTGGCCGGCACCTTCACTTCATGGCCAAGGCCGTCCGTCAACGTTCTTTCGGCCGAAGCGTCGGGCGTTTCGGATGCGCCGGCAGTTGCTTGGCTCTCGGACGGGCTCGACGCCGGCGCGCTGGGCGAACCGCTAGCAGCGTTGTTGGACGCATTGCCGCCGCAGGCCGCAAGAACCAGGGACAAGATCATTAAGCCGACAAGTACGAATGTGAATTTGGTTTTGCTGTGTGACACGTTGTTGCTCCCCCTCATGGTTTCGTCGTGTTTGATAGAGTGATCAAAACAGAGATAATGATAACAATTCTCATTTTCATTGTCAACAGGAAAAGGCCGCATTCAAGCGCGCCGGGCTGCATTGTGCGTCGGCGGCAAGCGGCAGCCGGTAAGAGGAGAGCAGGTCGAGCATGCGCGGGCCGAGGCGCCAGTGGTTCTATAGTAGCCGTTAGGCGCCAGCCGTCCGGCACCGGAACGCCGGGACGCCGCCGGAAGCCGGTTCGCGCCGTCATGGCTTTCCCGCGGCCCGCGCGCCTTCAATAATGCTGCTCATCCGACCAGTCCCCTTGCACCGGGCGCGCGCCGGGGTCCGGCAGCTTCAAGGCTTCGACCGCCCGGCGAAAATATTCGGACATAGGCGAATAGTCCGTTCCGCCCGCGTCCCGGGGCGCATCAGCCGCTCCGGCCTCCTTCGTCGCGGCCTCCTCCGGCATGAGCCGGCTGAGCGTCCGCAGGTCTTTGTCGTAGACCGACGCGTCCCACCTGACTTTGGCGATGATGCGGGCGGCCGTCTCCGCGGGTATGCCGCTTAGGCGGGAGATGATGCGGGAAGCCACATGGACGTCGCCGCGCAGCAGATGGTGGACGCGGATGTGCGCCTTCACGTAAGCCGCGGCCGCTTCCGGATGCTGGCGAGCCCAATTTTCCTCCGCGACGATGCCGGTCAGGAAGTCCTCTCCGAATCCCTCCTTGAAAAAGATTTTCCCTTCTCCGCGCTGTTCCATCAAGGTTACATGCGGTTCCCACATGACGCTTCCGGCGATTTCGCCCTGTCTAAGAGCCGCCGCGCTTTCCGCTATGTCTTTATGTACGAGCCGTTCCTCGCCGTAACCGAGCGAGCGCAGCCACTTGGCCAGCCGCCGCCCCGCGCTGGATTGCGGGACGGTCGCAAGGGGCAGACCGGCCAGTTCGGATGCGCAGCGAATGACGAGATCTTTCCGCGCCACGAGGGAGATGCCTCTGCCGCCGGCCGTTTTGCCGTCGAAGGCGAGCAGGACGGGGCGAAAGGCGGGCAGCGACCGGCTGAGCGAAAAGCCGAGCATGATCGGATAATCGCCGAGCGAGGCGATTTGGATGCTGCCGCCGATCAGGCCTTGCAGCAGGGACGGACCGTTGGCCGCGTCGATCCATCTTACGGACGCCTGCGGGCAGACGCGGGCCAGCTCTTCCTCGAACCAGCCAAGCTCTTTCATCAGCAGCGCCGTCCACATATGCGCCGATCCGCTCTGGTAGCCGACGGCGACGGTCATTCGCCCGGACGAAGGGCGAAGGTCGGACGCCGGAACCGAAGGCTTTTGCGCGTCCGGACGGGAAGAGGAGTGATGGCGGACCCATTGCTCCAGCTCGTTTTTGTCGATCCAGATTTCTTTGCCGATCTTGATGACGGGCAGCCGCTTCTGCTTGCGCCAGCGGTCGAAGGTCGAACGGCTGACGCCGAGCAAATCGATTGCCTCGTGCAGCGTAAGGAATGGTTCGAATCGGTTAACGGACATCGAAATAGCGCCTCCTTCCCGGGCCAATCGGAAGTGTGGTGATCATTCGTCGTCATTCGCCTTCATGTGTTGCCATTTTATTGACGCGTCATGGAGCCGATAGTACATTCCATTATAGAAACAAAAGCATATCAAGTCTATGGGAATTATGAGCTTAAAGAAACGGAGTCAAATGGGAGGTTGGATGATGGGAAACCGGTGGTTAAAGCGCATCGGCGCCGTGTTGGCTCCTGCGGTCGCTTCGGCGATCGTATTGTCCGGGTGCGGAGCGAAAGAGCCGTCCTCCGCGCATGCAGCCAATCCGGAAGGGCTTGAAGTGACGGAACTGCGCTACCAGGGAAGCGTCGGGGCGGTGACGTTCCCCGAACTGGCCGAAGATCTCGGCTACTTGGCGCCATTGAAGCTGAAATTTATCGGCAATACGATCAGCGGCCCGCAGGATATTCAAGCGGTCGTGACCGGCGACACGGATTTCGGCGGCGCCTTCAACGGGGCGATCGTCAAGCTGCTGGCGGCCAAGGCGGCCGTTACGCCGGTCATTTCGTATTACGGCGTCGACGAAAACACTTGGACGGGCTATTACGTGCTCGACGACAGCCCGATTCGGACGGCCAAAGACCTGATCGGCAAGAAGATTGCCGTCAACACGCTGGGCGCGCATCACGAATTCGTCATCAAGGAGTATTTGCACCGGGAAGGGCTGACGCCCAAGGAGATCGAGCAGGTGACGCTTGTCGTGGTGCCGCCGGTCACGTCGGAGCAGACGCTCAGAGCCCATCAGGTGGACGTCGCCACGCTTGGCGGCCTGCTTCGCGACAAGGCGCTGGAGCGGGGCGGCATTCGGCCGCTGTTCCGGGACATCGACCTGTTCGGCACCTTCAGCGCCGGAACATACGTGCTGACGGACAAGTTCATCAAGGAAAATCCGAACGCGACGCGCAAGTTTGTGGAGGCGACGGCGAAAGCGATCGAGTGGGCGCGCACGACGCCGCGGGAGGAAGTGATCGCCCGCTTTGAAAAAATCATCGCCGAACGGGGAAGGAAGGAGGACGCGTCGGCCGTTAAATATTGGAAAAGCACAGGCGTCGCGGGCAAAGGGGGGCTCATTGCCGAGTCCGAATTCCAGACGTGGATCGATTGGCTGGTGGCGGAAGGGACGCTGAAGGAAGGCCAGCTCAAAGCGGCAGACTTGTACACGAACGAATTCAATCCGTACCGCGCGGAGGAAGGAGCGGCGCCATGACGGCCAAAATCAGCATTCAGCATGTGTACAAATCGTTCCGGGTCCAGCGGAATTTAGGCCATCTCAAGGAGGAATTCCACCCGATATCCGCGCTGCAGGACATTCATCTGGACGTGCGGCAGGGGGAATTCATGGTCATCGTCGGCCCGAGCGGCTGCGGCAAGTCCACCTTGCTCGATCTGCTGGCCGGGCTGTCGAAGCCCAGCAGCGGCCGCATCCTGCTTGACGGCAAGCCGATCGAAGGCCCGAACCTGGACCGCGGCATCGTGTTTCAGCAGTATGCGCTGTTTCCGTGGAAGACGGCGCTCGCGAACGTCGAATTCGGACTGGAGGCCAAAGGGATCGGCCGAAGGCAGAGAAGAAAAATCGCGAAAGAGTTCCTCGAGCTGGTCGGCCTTGCCGGGTTCGAGAACCGGTATCCGCACGAGCTGTCGGGCGGGATGCGGCAGCGGGTCGCCATCGCGCGCAGCTTGGCTTACGATCCGGACGTGCTGCTGATGGACGAACCGTTTGCCGCGCTGGATGCGCAGACGCGCGAGACGCTGCAGAGCGAACTTCTGCGCATTTGGGAAGCGACGGGCAAAACCGTCATTTTTATCACGCACGGCATCGACGAGGCGGTCTATCTCGGCCAACGGGTCGCCGTCATGACGTCCCGCCCGGGACGCATCAAGCGGATCGTCGACATTCCCTTCGCCTCCCGCAGCGGAGAGGAGGACTTCAGATCGGATTCGGCGTTCGTCAAGCTGCGGCATGAAGTGTGGGATTTGCTCAAGGACGAAGTAAGCAAGGCGCAGGAGCAGGAGAAAAGCAATAGCCTCGAGGCCTTTCCGGGCGGAAGGTCTCCATTGAAAGGAGCGGTTGCGGATGGCTGACGGGGGAGTGGGAAGGACGCTTGTTCTTCGTGAAAAAAGCGGCTTCGGCCCGCCGGGACGGCTTTTGGCGAGGCTTGGCAAGCTGCTGAAAAACACGGTTGTGATCGCCGCCTTCCTCGCCTTATGGGAGATTGCGCCGCGCGCCGGACTGGTCGACGGAACCTTTTTGCCGCCGCTTTCGGAGGTGGCCGAAGCTTGGTGGCGGCTGCTGCTGTCCGGCGATCTGGCCGATCACGCGCTGGCCAGCCTGAGCCGCTCGGCGGGCGGATTTTTCCTGGCGATTGCGGTCAGCATCCCGCTCGGCCTGGCGATCGGCTGGTGGAAGCCGGTGTCCGAATATTTGAACCCGATGCTCGAGCTGCTGCGCAATACGGCGGCGCTGGCGATTTTGCCCGTGTTTATCCTGCTGCTCGGTCTTGGCGAAACGTCGAAAGTCGCGATCGTTTTTTACGCCTGCTTCTTCCCGCTGCTCATCAACACGATCAGCGGCGTCCGCAACGTCGATCCGCTGCTGATCAAGTCGGCCCGCTCGATGGGGCTGTCGTCCGTCCGCCTGTTCCGCAAGGTCATGATCCCGGCTTCGATTCCGACCATCTTTGTCGGCATCCGGCAGGCGGCCGCAAGCTCCATTCTCGTCCTGGTCGCAGCGGAGATGGTCGGCGCGAAATCCGGCCTCGGCTATTTGATCCAGTATGCGCAGTTCAGCTTTCTCATCCCGGACATGTACGCGGGGATCATCACCATCTCGGCGATCGGTCTGATCGCCAACTACGCGCTGGTCGCTTTGGAACGGCGGCTGACCGGCTGGAAGCAGACGTACAACGAATAAAAAACGAGAGGAGTGTCGGGACGAATGGGAAAAACAAAGCGCCAGCTTCACCTGAATCTGTTTATCATGAACGTCGGCCATCATGAGGCGGCATGGCGGCGCCCGGACGCGGAACCGCAGCGCATCACCGATATCCGCTATTTCGAGCGGCTCGCCCGCATCGCCGAGGAGGCCAAATTCGATTCGCTGTTCCTCGCGGACGGCTTGGCCGTCAACAAAAACATCCGCCACGGCGGCTCCGTCGGGCTCGAGCCGTTCACGCTGCTGTCCGCGCTGTCGGCGGTCACCCGCCATATCGGGCTGATCGGCACCGTTTCGACGACCTACAACGAGCCGTTTCACGTGGCGCGCAAAGCTCGATCATATCAGCGGCGGACGCGCGGGCTGGAATATCGTCACGTCCGCAAGCCCGTTCGAAGCGCTGAATTTCAATCGGGATGCGCACCTTGAGCACGGCAAACGCTACGAGCGCGCGAGGGAGTTCCTGCAGGTGGCGAAGGGCCTGTGGGACAGCTGGGAGGACGACGCCCTGGTGCTCGACAAGGCGTCGGGGATCTTTGCCGACGACCGCAAGGTGCGGGAGATCCAGCATGCCGGCGAGTCGTTCAAGGTTCGCGGGCCGCTCAACGTGCCGAGATCCCCGCAAGGCTATCCGGTGCTCGTTCAGGCCGGCTCTTCCGAAGACGGCAAGGAATTCGCCGCGCAGCACGCCGAGGCCATCTTTACCGCGCAGCAGACGCTGGAGGAGGCTCAGCGGTTTTACGCCGACGTGAAGGCAAGGGCGGCGCGGTTCGGCCGCAACCCCGAAGAGCTGAAGATATTGCCGGGCATCTGCGCGGTGATCGGCGAGACCGAATCGGAGGCGATCGAGAAGGAGCGGGAGCTGAACGAGCTTACGGTGCCGGAGTACGGTCTGCACCAGCTCTCCAACATGCTCGGCGTCGATTTGTACACGTATCCGCTCGACGGGCCGCTGCCGGAATTGCCGCCGGCGGAGACCATCAACGGCAACCGAAGCCGGTTTCAGCTCGTCGTCGATCTCGCCCAACGCGAGAAGTTGACGATTCGGCAGCTGCTGCATCGCCTTGCCGGCGGACGCGGCCATCGGACCTTTGCCGGAACGGCGGTCCAGGTTGCCGACCAATTGGAAGCGTGGTTTGTGAGCGGCGGCAGCGACGGTTTTAACGTCATGCCCCCGTATTTGCCGGGCGGGCTGGAAGAGTTTGCGCGGCTCGTCATCCCCGAGCTGCAGCGGCGCGGGCTGTTCCGCACCGAGTATGCCGGCCGGACGCTGCGCGAGCATCTGGGCCTGCCCAGACCCGCCAATTCGTTTTCCGAGGTTACAACATCCCGGTCCATCGCCGGGCTCTAAAATCATATCGTCCGAATCGGGCGGACATGGAGGGATTATGATGAGCAAGCAAGAGGCCGGGATACCGGCGGCAGAGGCACGGTTCGAAGCGGTTCCGGTAGCGGGCCGGATCGGCGCGGAAGTAAGAGGCGTCCGTCTAAGCGGCGATCTGGACGCGGACACGCTGGCCGCCATCCGCGGGGCGCTGCTGAAGCACAAGGTGTTGTTTTTCCGGGGACAGCACCATCTGGACGATGCAGGCCAGGAAGCGTTCGCACGGCTGCTCGGGGAGCCGGTCGCCCATCCGACGGTGCCGGTCAAGCAGGGGACGAATTATTTGCTGGAGCTCAACTCCTCCGCCCATGGCGGCCGCGCGGATTCCTGGCATACGGACGTGACGTTCGTCGACGCCTACCCGCAGGCGTCCATCTTGCGCGCGGTCGTCGTGCCGGAAGCGGGCGGCGACACGGTTTGGGCGAATGCGGCCGCCGCCTACCAGGATCTCCCGGCGGAATTGCGCGAGCTGGCCGACCGGCTGTGGGCGCTGCATACGAACGATTACGATTACGCGGCGCAGCGGACCCGGGTGTCGGATGAAAGTCTGCGCCATCATCGGGAGGTCTTTACGTCGACGCTGTACGAGACCGAGCACCCGGTCGTCCGGGTGCATCCGGAAACCGGGGAGCGGTCGCTCTTGCTGGGCCACTTTGTCAAGAAAATCATCGGGCTGTCGAAGGCGGATTCGGACCGGCTGCTGTCCCTGCTTCAAAGCCATGTGACCAGGCTGGAAAATACGGTTCGGTGGCGCTGGTCGGCAGGCGATGTCGTCATCTGGGACAATCGCGCCACGCAGCATTACGCCATTAACGATTACGGCGACCGGCAGCGCGTTGTCCGCAGAGTGACGATCGCCGGGGACGTTCCGGTCGGCGTGGACGGACGGCGGAGCGTAACCCGCCGGAAAGAAGCGGTCTTGCCGCAGCGCCTTGACGATTCCGCTTCCGCTTCGCAAAGCGCGGACAAATCCGCCTGATTCGAACGCAAGATGAGCCCGTTTTCCGCCAGACCGGAAAACGGGCTCTTCTCTGTTGCGCGTCTGTTGAATACACTGCTCTCAAAGGGAACGCGAAACTCATGAAGATTTCGGGAAACGCGGGAGCACGGAAGAACGGCAGCCGAGCGATTGCGGGAGGGCTTGATTTGCGCAAAATCCAGGTGTCATCCTTATACTTTTATACGCTTCACTCGCTGCTGATCGCGGCCGCCGCCGCTTTGCTGTTTTTATGGCCTTCAAGCCGGGACGTTCTGCTGACACTGTTTGCGCCCGAAGCGAAGGTCGCCATGATCGCGCACCGAGGCGCTTCGGGCTACGCGCCGGAAAATACGCTGCCGGCGTTCCAAACGGCGGTCCGGATGAACGCGGACTATCTGGAGATCGACTTGCAGATGACCCGGGACGGCCACTTGATCGCCATGCACGACGAGACGGTGAACCGCACGACGAACGGCTCCGGGCGGGTCGGCAGCATGACGCTTGCGGAGATCAAACGGCTGGACGCGGGGTCCTGGTTCAACCGGCAGCACCCGATGTACGCCCGGGACGAATACGCCGGCGAGAAGGTGCCGACGCTGCGGGAGATTTTCGAGACGTTCAGGGGCGAAACCAACTATTTGCTGGAGACGAAATCGCCGGACGTCTACCCCGGACTCGAGGAAGAATTGGTCGCGCTGGTCGAGGAATTCAAGCTGAAGCGCCATGTGGCGGTTCAGTCGTTCAGCAAGGCCAGCCTGTTGAAAATCCGTTCGCTGAACGGAGACATTCCGCTGTTTCAGCTGCTGTGGTACAACGCGCCCGCTTCCATCTCCGATTCTTCGCTGGCGGACATCAAGCGCTACGCCGCCGGCATCGGCGCCAATTTTCAACGTCTGAACGCGCCGTACGTGCAAAAAGTCAAGCATGCCGGACTTCTTATGTATCCGTACACGATCAATTATCAAGTGAACATGAGCAAGGCGCTGAACTGGGGCGCGGACGGCATTCATACGAACTACCCCGACCGCCTGCGGGAAGTGATCGAGGAAACGAGGCGCGCCGCGAAAAACACGGGAGGCTAGCGGCCGGGTCCGCAACGGACGGCGGCGCTGTCCGCGGCGTTTCGTTTGCGATCAGGTCCACTTCGCGGCCCAAATCTTCATTTCTTTGACGATTTGATGCAGGTCTTGCCCTTTCGGCGTCAGCGTATACTCGACTGTTACGGGGACGGTGGGATGCACGCGGCGCTCCAACACGCCCTTTTCCTCCAGGTGGCGAAGCGTGCTGGTGAGGGCGCGGGGGCTGACGGCCGGAATGCTGCGCTGCAGTTCGCCGAACCGCTTCGTGCCGCCGAACAGCTCGCGAAGCACCAGAAACGCCCATTTGCCGCCGAGCACATCGAGCGTTTTCTCGATATTGCATTCGTAGTTGACGGGTTCTTTCGGAATATAGCTGCTTGCCGACATTTGAACCAACCTCCTTGGTATAATTGGTATAAAAAATATAGCATATATACTTGGTATAATTAAATGAAAAATAATTCACTACTTTTAATCGTATACGGAAATCCTTTACAATAAAATCGTTTCCGGGAAAAAATCCGGCGAAGCTTGAACCCTTACATAAGCTTCGAACCCGCTCAAGGAGGTTGATGAAAGATGAAATATCGGAAATTGGGAGGTTCAGGCTTAAAAGTCAGCGAAATCAGCTTGGGCAGCTGGCTGACGTACGGCGGATACGTGGAAAAGGAGAACGCCGTCAAATCGATTCAGACCGCTTACGATCTGGGCATCAACTTTTTCGATACTGCAAACGTTTACGAAAGAGGACAGGCGGAACTGGTCGTCGGCGAAACGCTGCGGGCGTATCCGCGCGATTCGTACGTGCTGGCCACCAAAGTGTTCTGGCCGATGGGCGACGGTCCGAACGACCGCGGCCTGTCCCGCAAGCACGTGACCGAGCAGTGCCACGCCAGCCTGAAGCGTCTGGGAACCGATTATGTGGACATTTATTATTGCCACCGTTTCGATCCCGAGACGCCGCTTGAGGAAACGCTGCGCGCGCTGGACGATCTCGTCAGGCAGGGCAAGGTGCTCTACGTCGGCGTCAGCGAATGGACGGCCGCGCAAATGGCGGAAGCGCTGGCGATCGCGGACCGCTATCTGCTCGACCGCATCATCGTCAATCAACCGATCTACAATATGTTCGAGCGGTATATCGAGAAAGAAATCATTCCGCTCGGCGAACGGAAAGGCATCGGCCAGGTCGTCTTTTCGCCGCTGGCGCAAGGGCTGCTGACGGGCAAATACGCGTCCGCGGACAACATTCCCCAGGACAGCCGCGCCGCGAAGAACGACAATATGCGGAAACAGATTACCGAAGACAAAATCGCCAAGGTGCGGAAGCTGGGCGAAATCGCTTCGGAGCTCGGCATCACGGTCGGCCAGTTGGCGCTGGCATGGGTATTGCGCCAGCCGAACGTGGCCAGCGCGCTGGTCGGGGCAAGCCGTCCGGAGCAGGTGAAGGAAAATGCGGGCGCTTCGGGCATCGAGCTGTCCAGCGACGTGCTGGACCGGATCGAAAGCATTCTCGCCTAATCCAAACAGAGGAGACGGGACGACGCGATGGCAAAAGTCGTGATTACCGGCGGCAGCGGGAAGCTGGGCCGTTGGGTGGTTAAACATTTCGTCGAGCAAGGTTACGACGTGGTCAATGCCGACGTTCGGCTGCCGGACGAACCGCTTTGCCCGACCCTGCTTGTCGACCTCAATCGGTTGGGCGAAGCCTACGGCGTGCTGGCCGGCGCGGATGCCGTCGTTCATCTGGCGGCGATTCCCGCCGCGCACATCAAGCCGAGCGAGGTCACTTTTCAAAACAATGTCGTAACGACCTACAACATATTGGAAGCGGCGGCGGGGCTCGGCATCCGCAAGGCGGTCATCGCCTCCAGCGAATCGTCGTACGGGATCGTGTTCGCGGTCAACCGCTTCGGCCCGCAGTACGTGCCGGTCGACGAGGAGCACCCGCAGCTGCCGCAGGACAGCTACGGCCTGTCCAAGGTCGTGAACGAGCAGACGGCGGACATGTTTCACCGCCGGACCGGGATGCAGGTCGTTTCGTTTCGGATCGGCAATGTGATCGAGCCCGGCGACTACGCGAAGTTCCCTTCGTTTATCCGCGACCCCGCGCAGCGGGACCGGATTCTGTGGAGCTACGTGGATACCCGGGACATCGCGGAAGCCTGCAGGCTGGCGATCGAAGCGGAGGGGCTCGGCTCGGTCGCGCTCAACTTGGCGGCGGACGATACGAGCATGGCCATTCCAAGCCGCGAGCTTCTTGCCGCGCGCTATCCGGAAGTGAGCGATATTCGCGCACCGCTGAGCGGCTACGAGACGCTGCTCAGCAACGCCAAGGCGAAGAAGCTGCTGGGCTGGCAGCCCAAGCACTCCTGGCGCGATTATGTGAAGTTTGAATAAACATAAACATCGGCGCCCTATTCACCGCGCAATCGGAGAATAGGGCGCTTTGTGTTATGATAGATACGGATTAAAAGTTTAAGTCGAGGGGCTATTTGGAATGAACTCGAACCTGCAGCAATTCAAAGCCGATTTTTTCAAAGCGCTCGCCCATCCGATGCGGATACGGATTTTGGAGGTGCTCAGCGAAGGGGACCGGAACGTCAACGAACTGCAAAGCATTCTGGGCTCCGAGGGCTCGGCCGTTTCCCAACAGCTTGCCGTTTTGCGCAACAAAAACGTCGTTTACGGCATCAAGGACGGCACCTCGGTCATCTACTCGCTGCGTGACCCGCTGATCAAAGACTTGTTGGCCATCGCCAAACGCATTTTCGACAATCATCTCGTCGACGCCATTTCGATGCTGGAAGACATTCGTAAGGAGACATAATTCGGATCTAACAAGGGAATCCTGCGGCCGAATGGAGGATTCTTTTGTTTTTTGCGCCGAAATCGGGTTTGACGGTTCGAAGGGGCGGAAGTATGTTATAAATATTCAAATAATCAAATATATAAAACAAAGAAGGTTAGAGGACGCATGAAATGGACGGGAAGATTCGAGGGCTACCGGTTTTCCTGCTTGCGCAACGATTTGATTTCAGGCCTGCTGGTCGGCATTATCGCGATTCCGCTGGGGATGGCGTTCGCGATCGCCTCCGGCGTCAAACCCGAATACGGCATCTATACGACCGTGATCGCCGGCATTCTCATCTCCCTGTTCGGCGGGTCGAAATACCAGATCGGAGGGCCGACGGGCGCATTTATCCCCATCCTGCTCGCGATTGTCATGCAATACGGCTACGAAAATTTGCTGATCGCCGGCTTTATGGCCGGTATTCTTCTTGTTTTGATGGGCTTGTTCAAACTCGGCGGGCTGATCAAATTTATCCCGCGCCCTGTAACGGTCGGATTCACCTCCGGCATCGCCGTCATCATTTTCTCCGGGCAGATCGGCAACTTTCTCGGCCTGGAAGGGATGAAGCGCCACGAGCATTTCTGGCCGAGCATGAAGGAAATCGCGATTCACCTGCCGAGCATAAACGGGTACAGCGTGCTGACGGCTTCGGTATGCCTGGCGGCGATTCTGGTTGTGCCGAAAATCGCGCCGAAAATTCCGGCTTCTCTGGTCGGGTTGGTCGTCTCCAGCCTGCTGGCGGCGTTGTTGTACCCGGGCCACGTCGCCACCATCGGTTCGGCGTACGGCGCGATTCCCAGCGCGCTGCCGCAATTCCATCTTCCGGACATCACCTGGGACCGTGTCGAAATGCTGCTGTGGCCGGCAATCGTGATCGCGCTGCTGGGCGGGATCGAATCGCTGCTGTCGGCGGTCGTGGCGGACGGCATGACGGGCGGCCGCCACAACAGCAATCGGGAACTGATCGGCCAAGGCATCGCCAACATGGTGACGCCGCTGTTCGGGGGGATTCCGGCGACCGGCGCGATCGCAAGAACGGCCACGAACATTAAGAGCGGAGCGGCATCGCCGTTGTCCGGGGTCATTCACGGGCTCGTCGTGCTGCTGGTGCTCGTTTTGTTTGCGCCTTGCGCCTCCCATATTCCGCTGGCCAGCATGGCGCCGATTTTAATGGTCGTCGCGTGGAACATGAGCGAGCGGCACGAATTTATGCGCCTGCTCCGGACGAAAACGAGCGATTCGATCGTGCTGCTGCTCACCTTTGCGCTCACCGTCTTTACGGACCTGACGACCGCGGTGGAAATCGGGCTTGCGCTGACCGCCGTCCTGTTCGTGAAACGGATGAGCGAGCTGCTGGCGGTGAGCAAGGTGCTGCCGGACCCGAACGACAAGCATCACAAAGTCAAAGCCCATGTCGTCGAGGAAGGTAAGGACTGTCCGCAAATCAGCATGTATACGGTGGAAGGACCGTTATTTTTCGGAGCGGCTTCCCGGTTTGCGCGGACGGTTCTGGACAATAGCCGGATCGGGCGGGGCGTGCTGCTGCTGCGTCTCGGCCGGGTGCCGTTTATGGATACGACCGGCGAAGCGATTCTGGCGGGCGTTGTGGACCATGTGCAGCAAAACGGCGGCCAAGTCGTCGTCTCGGGCATCCGGACGCAGCCTCGGGAAGTGCTGGCCAAAACGGGGCTGCTCAAGCGGATCGGCGAAGAGCGGTTTTTCGCGCATACGGGAGAGGCGCTGCAATATGCGCTCACGCAGCTGGATCGCGATAAATGCTTGAATTGCCGGCATTTTGCCTTCCGGGAGTGCCAGGCGCTGTCCCAAGCCGAGCTGCCCGCCGAGCGGAAATTGAGGGCGACAAAAGCTTGAACCGTGTGGTATATTTAGGCTGTAACGAAAGAGGCCGGTTGTAATCCGTCCTGCGCAAGCTGGAATGCGATTGATGGAGGAACACTGTGCGACAGCCGATTTTTTACGGAGCCGTTCATTTGCTGTTTTATCGGGACGATCGGGTTTTGCTGCTCAAACGGAAAAACACCGGCTTCATGGACGGATATTGGAGCGTCGTGGCCGGAAGAATCGACGGCGGCGAGGAAGTGAAGGCCGCGGCCATACGAGAAGCGAGGGAGGAAGCCGGAATCGACATCGATCCGGCGGACATTCGCATAACGGGCGTAACCCACCGGAAAAACACAAGCAGCGAGTGGATCGATTTTTATTTGAAGGTCGAAGCCTGGAAGGGCGACATTGTCAATGCCGAGCCGCACAAGTGCGAGGAGCTCAGGTGGTTTCATTTAAACGAACTGCCGGAAAACATCATTCCGTATATCCGGAGCGCCATCCTCCGCAACCAGAACGAATTGTGGTTTGACAGCGTCGGCTGGTAAACGGTGCGCAGGCTTGTCCCTCTCTTTGCTCTCTTTGATGAAAAGCTTTGCTTTCGGACCGAATTTGCGTTAGAATTAGAATAATTCTAAATTGAATTCGACTGCAAAGCGTAGCCAACTGCAGCTCATGATAAAAGAGGGGTGCTTGCCTTGACGATCGCGGAACAACTGGAGGCCATCAATTGTCGGTTGACGAGCAAAGGCTATAAAATGACCCGCCAGCGCGAAGCGACGGTTCGCGTGCTGCTCGAAAACGAGCGGGACCATTTGAGCGCCGAGGACGTGTTCATGCTCGTGAAGGAAAAGGCTTCCGACATCGGGCTGGCGACGGTATACCGGACGCTGGAGCTGCTTGCGGAGCTTCACATCGTGGAAAAGATGAATTTCGGTGACGGGGTCGTGCGTTTCGATTTGCGCAGCAGCGATCACGAACATATGCATCATCATCTGGTTTGTTCGGAATGCGGCGCCCTGCAGGAAATCAAGGAGGATTGGCTGACCGATCTGGAGAAGAAGCTGGAACGCGAGTACGGCTTCAAGGTGACGGACCATCGGCTCGATTTTATCGGCCATTTCCACGTCTGCCAACGGAAGGAATGCAAAAGAAAATCCAAAGCGGTATCATAAGTCCCGTTACACGCCCTGGACCCCGGATTTATTCCGGATCTAGGGCGTTTTTTTGTTTATAATGGAAAAACCACAATGATCCACCATAGCGGCGGTAGTGTTAAATGCATTGATAAAATTGAGTAACTATGCTAAATTAGTATAGAAACATATTTTATTCTCTTAATACAATATTATATCCCATCTTAATTGTACATCATATTTTTTCTTCAGTCAACCCCCATTTTTCATTTTTTTAAAGGAGTGATTGAGATGAATACAGAACTTCGGCAGGAGCAAGAACGATTGGACGGCATCATGGAGACAATTGCGGAGCAAATCGGCATGCTGGAAGACGAAACCTCCCGGCGCCGGGAAGAAGTGATTGATTTCCGCAAACATTTTTGGGATGACGTCAAGGTGAATACGGATACGTTCGACGATTATCTTGAGACGATCATCGCCTTGAGACAACAGGCGCAGAACCTGTCCGTGAGCCAAAGTACCCACAGACAGGCCTTCAAGAGGCTGTCCGCGCTGCGCCGCATGCAGGAGGTGCCTTATTTCGGCCGAATCGATTTCGTTGAAGAAGGAACTTCCGTTGCTGAGCGAATCTATATCGGCATCTCCACGCTCATGGATTCAAGCGGAGAGAATATCCTTATCTACGACTGGCGGTCGCCGGTCTCGAGCATCTACTACGATTACCCGCCCGGTCCGGCCGAATATGCTACGCCCGGAGGCGTCATCCGCGGCATGCTGGAGAAAAAGTGGCAATATATCATCCGCGGCGGCGTGATCCAATCGATGTTCGATACCAGTCTCACCATTGGAGACGAGATTTTGCAGCAGGTGCTTGGCAAAGTCACAAGCAAACATATGCACAACATAGTAGCCACCATTCAACGGGAACAAAACCGGATCATCCGGCACGATCGCGGGCGGCTGCTCATGGTTCAAGGACCTGCTGGCAGCGGCAAGACGTCGGCCGCCCTGCAGCGGATCGCTTACTTGCTCTACAAGTATCGGGATAGGCTGAAAGCCGATCAAATCATTCTATTTTCACCTAATTCGATGTTTAGCCGCTACGTATCCAATGTGTTGCCCGAACTCGGCGAAGAGAATATGCAGCAGGTCACATTCCAGGAATACTTGGACCATCGGCTGAGCAACGAATTTCAAGTCGAGGGCCCTTACGAACAATTGGAATATGTGTTGACTGCGGCGGACGATCCTTCATACCGGACTAGGATTGCGGGCATCCGATTCAAGGCATCGACCCGTTTTTTCGAGACGATCAAAGCATACAGGCAGTCGCTGGAATTATCCGGCATGCTATTCAAAGATATTCTATTTAGAGGAAAACCGATCGTCACCGCCCAACAAATCGCGGAAAGGTTTTACAGCAGCGACGCCTCGCTCCGCTTTCCCAACAGACTTGAGAAGTTGACGGATTGGCTAAACAAGCAAATAGATGAAGCCGAGAAGTTTGAACGGACCAAGCCGTGGGTACAGAAAGAAATCGAGCTGCTTAGCAACGAGGATTACCAAAAGGCTTATGTCCAATTACGGAAAAAACGCGGCTTTAAAGGTGAGTCGTTTGACGATTATGATATCGAGCCCGAAGCGCTCGCCCGATTGATCGTTCGCCAGAAGCTGAAGCCGTTGCGCAAACGGATCCGGGCTCTTCGCTTCATCGACATGAAGGGAATATACAAGCAACTTTTCGCCGATCCGACGCGGATCAAACTGTGGATGGAGGGGGAAGCGCCCGAGGAGTGGGAGGATATCTGCCTATCGACTGTGAAAATGCTGGACGAAGGCAAACTGTTTTACGAAGACGCTACTCCGTTTTTATTTTTGAAAGAGCTGATTCAAGGGTTTCAGACGAACGTCTCGATCAAGCACGTGCTTGTAGACGAAGCGCAAGATTATTCTCCGTTTCAATTCGAGTTTTTAAAACGTTTGTTTCCTTCGGCAAGGATGACCGTGCTCGGCGACTTTAACCAGGCGATATTCGCCCATGCCGGCGAAACGTTCGATTTCCGCACGCTTACCGGCTTATACGGGCCGTATGAAACGGATGCGATAACCTTGACCCGCAGCTACAGATCCACAAGACCGATCGTCGAATTTACGCGCGGACTCGTGCCCGGCGGCGAACGGATTGACGCTTTTGAACGAGACGGCGATAGGCCTGTGCTGACGCAATTGTCCGATTACGCCGCGCTGCACCGCTGCATTGCTTCCAAAGTCGCGGAATTGCGGAGCCGGGGGTATAATACGATCGCGATTATATGCAAATCCGCTGCGGAAAGCGCCGCCGCATACGAAGCGCTGAGCGGCGTCGAAGAAATAAAGCTCGTGAAGAGCGGCTCGTTCGAATATGAACAAGGCGTTGTCGTCATACCGGCGTATTTGGCCAAAGGCATCGAATTCGACGCCGTCATCATTTATGACGCATCGGCGCAAGTATACGGCGATGAGAGCCTGCGCAGATTGTTTTACACCGCCTGCACCCGGGCTATGCATCACTTGCAGCTTTACAGTGTAGGCGAACCGAGCCCCTTTTTGCGCAACGTTGCGCCGGGGAGTTTGCTTCTGATCCCGAATTGACACGGGACTGGCCGGGAGTCGGCGCATCCGCTTCACGATGGCCCCTATGACGATCTCCCTTGCTTGCAGCCGTATTCCCTATAGAAAAAATATTGACACGTACCGGAAAAAGATTTAAAGTATATTAAAACGCTAGGAATAGTAAGTTAAATCGTTTTTGTTGACCAGACGACTGGAAACTAAGCGAAATGGTTTGCCGTGGGCGGACGTTGCGCTTAGTTTTTTATTTGGATGCCGGAGAGCAAAGGGAGGCAAAGGCATGATTACCGTCGAACGGCTGAACAAAACGTACAAGACGGCGAAGGGCCGAATCACGGCTCTGGAAAATATCGATTTGCATATCCGCAAAGGCGATATATTCGGCATCATCGGGTTCAGCGGCGCGGGGAAATCGACATTGATCCGCTGTCTGAACCGTCTGGAGGAGCCGGACTCCGGGCGCATCACGATCGGCGGGCAGGAAATTACGAGCCTGAGCGGCAAGGCGCTGCGGCAAGCGAGGCAGAAAATCGGGATGATTTTCCAGCAGTTCAATTTGCTCGACGCCAAAACGGTATACGATAACGTCGCCTTTCCTTTGACGGTAGCCGGCTGGCCGAGAGCGGAAATCCGCACCCGCGTCCGGGAAATTCTCGATCTTGTGCAATTGTCCGACAAGGAAAAGATGTATCCGGCGCAGCTGAGCGGGGGACAGAAGCAGCGGGTCGGCATCGCGAGAGCGCTCGCGAACGATCCCGATGTGCTGCTCAGCGACGAGGCCACCTCGGCGCTCGATCCGGAGACGACCTATTCGATTTTGGAACTGCTCAAAGACATCAACCGCCAGCTCAAGCTGACGATTGTTCTGATTACGCATGAATTGGACGTACTGCAGCACATTTGCAACCGGATGGCGGTTATCGAGCGGGGGAAAATCGTCGAGACCGGCACCGTCGACAAGCTGTTCGCCCATCCGGAAAGCGAAACGGCCCGGCGCTTCGTAGCCATTGCAAGGATGGCTTACGCCAATCGTTTTCTGCCGCAGGGACAGGGGGCGGCCACATGAGAAGCGATCTTCCGGACTTGCTGTGGGAAGGATTGCGGGAAACGTTGTACATGGTGTTCTGGTCTTCCCTTTTCGCGACCGCGCTCGGGCTGCTGCTCGGCATCGTTCTGGTCGCCGCGGAGAAGGGCGGCGTTTTGCCGGCCCCGCTGTTCCACAAAATCGTCGGAACGGTAATCAATACGGTGCGTTCGATGCCGTTCATCATCCTGATTATTCTGCTGCTTCCGTTATCCCGCCTGGTGGTCGGCACCACCCTTGGACCGACCGCGGCCATCGTTTCGCTCTCGATCGGCGCCGCGCCGTTTCTGGCCCGGATTATTGAGACTTCGCTGAAGGAAGTGGGAGCGGGAAAAATCGAGGCGGCCAAATCCGTCGGCGCCTCCCCGGCCGCAATCGTCTTTCGGGTGCTGATTCCGGAAGCGCTGCCGGCGCTTGTCAGGGGCATGACGATCGCGGTGATCGCGATTACCGAGTTTACGGCCGTCGCCGGGGCGATCGGGGCCGGCGGCCTGGGCAGCCTGGCGATCCGGTTCGGCTACCAGCGGTTTCGCGAGGACATTTTGTTTGCGACCGTGGCGCTGATCGTCGTTCTCGTGCAGATCATCCAATGGTCCGGCGATTTCGCCGCGCGGTCGATCAAACGCCGCCGGTTCAGGCAGGAATAAGGCGGCGACCGCAATGCCGGTTACACGCTTTTATCCAAATAAAACAAAGAAAAGACAGGAGAGAGAAAAATGGCAAACCAAAAACGGTTTTTCGTTGCGGCTTTATTGTTGCTGATCGGCGTGATGGCGGCCGCGTGCGGTTCGAACTCGAACTCGAACGCCTCCCCGGCTAGCTCGGCTCCCGCAAGCGCGTCTCCGTCCGCAAGCGGTTCGGCTTCCCCGAGCGGATCCGCTTCGCAGCCGGCGCCCGGAACCCCTGCGGCAGAAACAACGCTGAAGGTAGGGGCGGCGCTTGTGCCTCACTCGGAGATTTTGGAATTCATCAAGCCTGCCCTGAAGGAGCAGGGAGTCAATCTGGAGGTTGTCGTGTTCGACGATGAAGGCCAGCTCAACCCGGCGCTTCAGGAAGGCCGGATCGACGCGAACTATTTCCAGCATGTGCCGTATCTCGATTCCGTCAAAAAAGAGAAGGGCTATGACTTCGTCGTGACGACCAAGGTGCATGTGGAGCCGATCGGCTTTTATTCCGACAAGATCAAGTCGAAGGACGAGCTGAAGGAAGGGGCCGAGATCGGCATTCCGAACAATCCGTCCAACGAATACCGGGCGCTCGTGCTGCTGGAGAAGCAGGGGCTGATCAAGCTCAAGGAAGGGCTTGCCAATTACGAGGCGACGCCGAAAGACATCGCCGACAACCCGAAAAAGCTGAAATTCAAGGAGGTCGAAGCCGCCACGCTGCCGCGCGTGCTGCCGGATTTGGACGGGGCGGTCATCAATACGAACCTGATTCTGGAGGCGGGTCTCGATCCGAACAAAGCGCTGTTCCGCGAGGATGCCGACTCTCCGTACGCGAACGTCATCGTCGTCCGCAAAGGCGACGAAAACAAAGACGCCATCAAGAAGCTGGACGCCGCGCTCACGACGCCCGAGGTGAAGAAATTCATCGAAGACAAGTACGGCGTGGCGGTTGTGCCGGCGTTCTAAGGGCAAAGGGGGCTGTTCCAAAAGGGTACTCCCCAAAAAGCCGGTCTTCATAGAAGAACAAATGAACTTCCAAAACCACGGTATAAGTGGGGCTGGAAGTTCATTTGTTCTTTTGCGCAATATTACATCAAAAGCGGGAGCTTAGAAGCATCCGGCCCGCCGGCTTTAAGACAGTCTCTTTTTTGACGGCGGGCGCTTCCGTTTTTCCTGTCGGGCGGCGGAAAGAACCGTTAAAATGGAGACAAAGACCGAAAAAGGAGGAACACGCTGTTGGCCAAAGTGATCGATCTGTCGGTTCCGATCCGCTCGGGGATGCCGGTCTATCCCGGTGATCCGGACGTTGAAGTGCAGGTGGTCCACACGGTGGAGAGCCACGGCTGGGAGCTAAGACGCGTTACGCTCGGAACGCATACGGGAACGCATGTCGACGCCTTCTCGCATATGCACAAAGGCGCGCCGGCGCTCGACGCCATCCCGCTGGAACGGTTTTTCGGCAAGGCGCAGGTCGTCCGTCCGGACGGCAAGTGGCCGCGCGATCGCGGGCTGTTTTTCAAAGAAGAGATCGGCATGGAAGTCTTCGCCCGCCTCAAGGAGCTTCGTCCGCCGTTCGTCGGCGGCGAACTGACGGAAGCGCTGGAGCGGGAGCTGCTCGGGGCCGGGATCTTGACCTACACCTCGCTCGTTCATCTCGATCTCATTCCGGAGGAAACGGACTTTACCTTTTACGGCTTTCCGCTGCCGATCGAGGGCGGAGACGGCTCGCCGGTCAGGGCGGTGGCGGTGCTGGAATAGCCGGGCAGCGCATGCTCGGCGCGTTTGCGCCATTCGGACGGCGAGATTCCGTTCCATTTTTTGAACATCCGGCTGAAGTAGTAAATATCGCGAAACCCGGTCATTTCCGCGATTTCCGAGATCGTGTGGGTCGTGTTGCGAAGCAACTGCTCGGCGTTTCCGACCCGAATCCAGGTCGCGTATTCCGTAACCGTGCGCCCGGTCACCTGCTTGAACAGCCGCCCGAAGTGATACCGGCTAAGTCCCGCCAGTCCGGCAAGCCGATCGACGTGCAGCGGCTCGGCGTAGTTCGTTTCCATGAACTGCAGAACCGGCGTCAGCCGTTCGAGATTTTTGGTCCGCAGCTTGTCCTCGGTCGCCGTCAGCACCTGCGCGACGTCGCGCCGGATCAACAGCGTCAGTATCCGGTACAGATACGATTTGACGGACAGCTCGAAGCCCGTCTCGCGCGTCCTGAGCTCTTCGACGATCGCCTGGATGAGGCTGCCGATCTCGCGGCTGCTTGCGCTTTTGTGGCGGAACAGCAGGCGGTTGTCGGCGACGGATTCGATGTATTTGGTCTCCGCGGCGTCGGGAGACGGGCTTTGCAGCAAGGACGGGTCGACGATGAGGGCGTAATAGGCCAAATCGTTCGACAGGCAGGTGCCGGCATGGAGGTCGTTGCTGTTGACGATGACGGTTTCCCCGGCTTCCATCGTCATCGGCGACGAGTTGCATTCGATGAGCGCTTTGCCGGAAAGGCAATGTAAAATTTCGAGATGCTTGTGCCAATGGTTCGGAAACAGCAAATGTCCGCTTGAAGCCGACGTGCAGTAATGAACCTTGACCGGAAACCGGGGATCGGGCATATCCATCGGCTCCAGCAGCGCGGCCGGTCTTGCCACGTTCGATCACCTCGCAAGATAGCACATTTGTCCAAATAAACCGCATAGCGGTTCATGGCTGATCTTCGCTCTTCTCTCATAATATCAAATCAGAGTCCAAATGCCAGAAGAGGAGAGTTGGAAGCGATGAAACCGATCAGGACGGCGGTAATCGGAACGGGCTCCATTTCCGATTTCCACTTGAAATCCTATGCCCGCCACCCGGACGCGGAGCTTGTCGCGGTATGCGACCTGAACGCGGAACGCGCCCGGCAGAAAGCGGATCAGTTCGGAGCGGCCAAAAGCTACAGCGATTACAAGGAGCTGCTGGCGGACCCCGATATCGACGCGGTGAGCGTCTGCACCTGGAACAACACGCACGCGGAAATCAGCATCGCGGCGCTGCGGGCGGGCAAGCACGTGCTGGTGGAAAAGCCGCTGTGCACGACCGTGGAGGAGGCGCTGCGGATTCAGGAGGCGGTCAAGGAAACGGGCAAGCAGCTGATGATCGGGTATGTGCGCCGCTACGATCCGAACGCCCGGCTGCTGAAGGAATTCGTCGACAAAGGGGAATTCGGCGACCTTTATTACGCCAAGGCGTCCTCGATCCGGCGGCACGGCAACCCGGGCGGCTGGTTCGCGGACCGCTCGCGTTCGGGCGGCGGGCCGCTGATCGATATCGGCGTGCACATGATCGATTTGTGCTGGTACATGATGGGCAGACCCAAGGCGGTCACGGTAAGCGGCAACACGTACCGGAAGCTCGGCAACCGCGCGAATATCCGCAACCTGTCCCATTACAAGGCGGCCGATTGGGACCCGAAGGTGAATACGGTCGAAGATTTGGCGAGCGCGATGATCCGCTTCGAGAACGGCGCCAGCCTGCAGGTGGACGTCAGCTTCGCCCTGCATGCGCAAAAGGACGAAGCCTCCATCAAGCTGTACGGGGACAAAGGCGGCTTCGAAATCGATCCGGAAATCGTGATCGTGACGGAGAAGCACGATACGATTTTGAACGTGACGCCGCAGACCGACCATCGAGGCTTCCGCTTCGAAGCCGCGTTCCAAAGCGAAATCGACCATTTTATCGAGTGCGTGCGGGAAGGGCGCAAGCCGATCAGCCCGGTCGAAGACGGTGTGGAAATGATGAAAATTTTAAACGCCGTCTACGAATCCGCCGAGCGCAGAGAGGAAATCCGGCTATGAAAATCGGCGTAAGCACGTACAGTCTGCTCGGTGCCATCCGCTCGGGCGAGCTGACCGTTCCCGAGGCGATCGCCTATATCGCGGACATCGGCGGCGAGCATGCGGAGATCGTGCCGATCGGCTTCTCGCTGACGGACAATCCGGAGCTGATCGGGCAAATCCGCCGGCAGGCGGAGGCGAGCGGCATCGAGCTGTCCAATTACGCGGTCGGCGCGAACTTTTGCGGCTTGTCGGACGATGAATACGAAGCGGAAATCGCGAGGGTGAAAAAGGAAGTGGACGTCGCCCGCCGGCTCGGCGTCTCGCTCATGCGCCACGATGCGGCTTCGTCCGCCGACCTGTCCATCCGCAACTTCTTGCGCGAGCTGCCGCGCGTGGCCGAGGCCTGCCGGCGGATTGCGGATTATGCCGCCCAATTCGGCATCACGACGAGCGTGGAAAACCACGGCTATTTCACGCAGGCGAGCGACCGCGTGCAGATGCTGATTCATGCGGTGGACCGGCCGAATTTCCGGACGACGCTGGACGTCGGCAATTTCCTGTGCGCGGACGAGTCGCCCTCGGTCGCGGTGAAGAAAAACATCGGCTATGCGTCGATGGTGCACATCAAGGATTTCTATTGGCGCCCGGCGGCGCGCGGCAATCCCGGGGAAGGCTGGTTCAGGACGGCCCACGGCCATTACTTGCGGGGCGCGATCGTCGGCAACGGGGACATCGATCTGCCGGACGTGCTGCGGATCATCCGCCAATCCGGCTACGACGGATACCTGTCGCTGGAGTTCGAAGGGCTGGAGGAGTGCAAGCTCGGCGTCCGGATCGGTTTGGATAATTTAAGAAGAATGTGGAAGGAAACGGAGGCGTTGTCCAAATGAACAACAAAATCGGGGTCATTGTCGACAGTTTCCGCTGCGGCGTTCGCGAGGGGCTCGTCAAGGCGAAGCGGATCGGCGCGGAAGGCGTGCAAATTTACGCGGTGTCGGGGGAGATGGACCCGGACAATCTGAACGCGGCCGCGCGCAAGGAATGGCGTTCGTACATCGAATCGCTCGGCCTCGAAATTTCCGCGCTGGTCGGGGATCTCGGCGGCCACGGCTTTCAGGACAAGACGCAGAATCCGGCCAAAATCGAAAAATCGAAACGGATTCTCGACCTTGCCGTCGAGCTCGGCACGAACGTGGTGACGACGCATATCGGCATCGTGCCGGAAGACGAGAACGGCGAAGTGTACGAAACGATGCTGACGGCGTGCCGGGAGCTGAGCGAGTATGCGACGAGCCTGAACGCCTACTTCGCGATCGAGACGGGACCGGAGACGGCGGAGCGGCTGAAGCGTTTTCTCGACAAGCTCGGTTCCAAAGGGGTATCGGTCAACTTCGATCCGGCCAACATGGTGATGGTGACGGGCGACGATCCGGTTCGGGGCGTATACACGCTGAAGGATTACATCGTCCATACGCATGCCAAGGACGGCATCCGGCTGAGGGAGGTCGACCCGCGCGAGGTGTACGGCGCGCTCGGTTACGAACCGCTCGATCACGCGAAAATCGCCGAAGAAGCCGAACAAGGGGAGGCGTTCCGCGAAGTTCCGCTCGGCGAAGGCGCGGTGGACTGGCCGAATTACTTGCGGGCGCTGAAGGAGATCGGCTATACCGGCTACCTGACGATCGAACGCGAAGTCGGAGCCGATCCCGAGGCGGACATCGCCAAGGCGGTGCAGTTTCTCCGGCAGTTCCGGGCGTGAAAGCGGAGGGCAAGGAGGGCGGTCCGTCTGCGCGCCATGCGGAACAAGCGGGGCTAGGAAGATTCCGCGCAAACGACATGCAGCCACTCGTTCAGGCGCCGGTAATGCACTTTAAATCCGGCATCGGCGAGCAGGCGGAGCAGCCCGGACAGCGAGACGGCCGATTCGGGCTTGGCGCCTGCCGCCTTGGGCCTGTCTTCCGGCTGCGAAACCATCAGGTCGGCGATGCAGATGCGCCCGTGGGATTTCAGCACGCGGCGCATTTCGTTGACCGCAAGCATCTGCTGGCCGACCGCCAGATGGTGGAACGCGAAGCTGGATACGATAAAATCGAACCGATCGTCCAAGTAAGGGACGGCGAGAAAATTGCCGAGCCTCGTTTCCATCCCGGGGAACTTGCGGCGGCAAATGTTGAGCATTTCCTTCGATTGGTCCACCCCGGCCATGACGGCGCCGCGCTCCATCAGCCGGCCGGCCAGATTGCCCGTTCCGGTCCCGATGTCAAGGCCCCGCTCTCCGGCGGCGGGACGGACCCATTCGACGACCGCATCCAGGGCCGCTTCGTAATCCGGATATCGTTCGGAATCGCGGAGCACGCGTTGGTCGTGACCTTCCGCCAGCCGGTCGTAATTCCATCTGTCCGTCCAACTGTTGCGATGCTCCCGAAGCCGTCTGGAACCTTCCGCAAGCTTGTAAATATCCTCAGGCGGCAACGTCTTCCGCTCCCGCACGATGCCGATCATTTCGTCCGTCGTTTCGATAAGCTGCCGGATCTCCAGCCACTTGGACACCAGAGCGGACCGCTGCAGTTCCAAATAATAGGAAAGTTTGTCCTCCTCCCGGCTCTCCGCATCTGCCAGCACTTCTTTGATAGCCTCCACGCTCATGCCGGATTCGCGCAGCGCCACGATCGTCTGCAGCCGCCAAATATCCTGTTCGCCGAATTCGCGGTACCGGTTGTTCCGGTCTTTGGCCGGCGCGATCAGCCCCTTTTCCTCGTAAAAGCGGATCGCCCTTGCCGATAGGTTCAGCTTTTCCGCCGCTTCCTTTATTCTCACCCGGGCCCACCTCTTTTTTCTTCTTCTACATCGTCCATTGTAAACCTTCACGCAACGGAAAAGTAAAGCGCCTTTTTAGCGGCGTCTTGACCTTCACGCAAAGGCAGGGTGCATGCTGAAAAGGCGTTGACCATTTAAGACGGAGGGTGAAAAAAAGATGCGAACGCTGATCAAGCAGGCGACGATCGTCACGATGAGGGAGGAGGAGCCGTTTGTCGGAGACATCCTGATCGAGGGGGATACCCTGGCTAGAATCGGAAGCGCAATCGATGAACCGGCCGACGAGGTCATCCGGGGCGAGGGAATGGCAGCGATGCCCGGGCTGATCAACGCCCACCAGCATACGCCGATGAGCCTGCTGAGGGGCTTTTCGGACGACCTGCGGCTGATGGAATGGCTGAAGACCAAAATGCTGCCCGCCGAAGCCAGAATGACGCCCGAGGACATTTACATCGGGGCCAAGCTCGGGATGGCCGAGATGATCAAGTCGGGCACGACCGCCTTCGCCGACATGTACATCCATATGAACGAAATCGCGCTGGCGGTGCAGGAGACGGGGATGCGCGCATCGCTTGCGAGAGGACTGGTGTTCGTCGAGGACGACGGGGGCAGGCGGATGAAGGAAGCGCTTGATCTCATCGAACGCTGGACGGGAAAAGCGGAAGGCAGAATCACCACGATGCTGGGGCCGCACTCTCCGTATCTGTGCCCGCCGGAACCGCTGGCGGAAGTGATCGCGCTGGCGGAAGCGCGGAATATCCCGATCCATATTCATCTGGCCGAAACGGTCGAAGAGGTCGTGCGAATCCGCGAACGCTACAACCGGACGCCGACGGAATATCTGGTCGACACCGGCATGTTCGACCGGGCGCATGTTCTGCTGGCGCACGGCGTTCATCTGAACATGAAGGATGTGCGGCTCTTGCGCGGCATGCGGGGCGGCGTGGCCCACAACCCGGTCAGCAACCTGAAGCTCGGCTGCGGCATCGCGCCGGTATGCGCCTTGACCGGGCAGGGCGTAACCGTCGGGCTGGGCACGGACGGAGCGGGAAGCGCGGCGAGCGTGGACATGTTCGCGCAAATCAAAGCGGCCTCCTGGCTGCAAAAGCTGGATTGCGGCGATCCGACCAAGCTCCCGGCCCGGCAGGCGCTCCGCATGGCGACGGTCGAGAGCGCCAGGCTGCTGAACCTGGACGATCGGGTGGGAACGCTTGAAATCGGCAAAAAAGCGGACCTGATCCTGATCGATCTGCGCAAGCCGCACCTGCAGCCGGTGCATCAGGTGGAATCGCTGCTCGCTTACAGCGCGACCGGCGCCGATGTGGACACCGTCATCGTCAACGGCAAGGTGCTGATGCGGCAACGGCGGCTGCTGACGATCGACGAGGAGGAATTGCTGCGCGAAGCGCAAAAACGCGCGAAACGAATCGTGGAAGGCCTTTAGCGTGTTGTATGTTTTGGGTTGTAAGCGGTTGATAAATTTTTGTTTTTGTTTGAAATCTCATATTCAAAAATAAATAAAGATGATATAATCAAAACAAACAAAAACAAAACCATCATTCGGAGGTTTTCTCAACATGGTACAAAGCTTGTGGGACTCTTCTAAAGCGGCTGAGCTTCAAAGCGCGTTGGACCAGCTCGTTTATCGTTCGAACCTGATCGGGGCGGACCGGCGCGTCTGCAACTGGGGCGGCGGCAACACGTCGGCCAAGACGGTCGTGAAGGACTTCCGCGGGCGCGATGTCGAAGTCATGTTCGTCAAGGGCAGCGGCTCCGATCTCGCGACGATGAAAGCGGGCAACTTCACGGGGCTGAGAATGGACGACATTCGTCCGCTGTTCGAGCGCGACGACATGAGCGACGAAGAGATGGTGGCTTATCTTGCGCACTGCATGATCGATGCCAAGCATCCGCGCGCTTCGATCGAGACGCTGCTGCATGCGTTTCTGCCGTTCAAGCACGTCGACCACACGCACCCGGACGCGATTATCAGCATCTGCTGCGCCGATAACGGCAAGGAGATCGCGAAGGACATTTTCGGCGATCGGTTTGTCTGGGTTCCTTACGTGCGCCCCGGCTTCAAGCTGTCCAAGATGATCGCGGAAGGCGTGCTGGCCAACCCGAAAGCGGAGCTTGTGCTGATGGAGAAACACGGGCTTGTCACCTGGGGCGAAACGTCCGAAGAAGCGTATAAACAGACCATCAAGATCATCAACGAAGCGGAAGCGTACATCGAAGCCCGCGTGAACGAAGACAAGCTGTTCGGCGGCGTGAAGCATGCGCCTCTGCCCGCCGACGTCCGCCGCAAGATCGCGGCGGAAATTATGCCGACGGTACGCGGCGCGGTCAGCGACGAGAAGAAAATGATTTTGACGTTCGACGACGAAGAGGATGTGCTCGCGTTTGTCGGCGGCAAGGATTCCCCGCAGCTTTCCCAGGTCGGCGCGGCTTGCCCGGACCATCTCGTGCATACGAAAGTCGTGCCGCTGTTCGTCGATTGGACGCCTAATGCGGACGACGTCGAAGGCCTGAAACAAATTCTGAAAGAAAGCATCGCGGCATACAAAGAGCAGTACAAAGCCTACTTCGAGCGCAACAAAAACGAAGGCGACGTCATGTTCGAAGCCGCGCCCCGCGTCATTCTGATCCCGGGCGTCGGCATGATCAACACCGGCAAAAGCTGGGCGATGTCGAAGGTCAGCGGCGCGCTTTACCATCGCGCGATCGCGGTGATGCGCGGCGCCACGGCGCTCGGCAACTTCGTTTCCCTCAGCGAGAACGAATCGTACAACGTCGAGTACTGGCCGCTTGAGCTTTACAAGCTGACGCTCGCTCCGCCGGAAGCCGAATTCTCCCGCCAGGTCGCGTTCATTACGGGCGGCGCCGGCGGCATCGGCAGCGAAACGGCCCGCCGTCTCGTCTCCGAAGGCGCGCATGTCGTGCTTGCCGACCTGAACCTCGAAGGCGCGCAGAAAGTGGCGGCCGAAATCAACGCCAAATACGGCGAGAACCGCGCCATTGCCATTCAAATGGACGTCACCAGCGAAGAAGCGGTTCAGGCGGCCTATGCCGAAACGGCGCTGACCTACGGCGGCGTGGACATCCTCGTCAACAACGCGGGACTGGCCACCTCCAGCCCGTTCGACGAAACGTCGCTGAAGGAATGGAACCTGAACATGAACGTGCTCGGCACCGGCTACTTCCTCGTCGCCCGCGAAGCGTTCAAGCTGATGAAGGCGCAGGGAATCGGCGGCAACATGGTGTTCATCGGCTCCAAGAACTCCGTTTACGCGGGCAAAAACGCAACGGCCTACAGCTCCGCCAAGGCGCTGGAAGCGCATCTGGCCCGCTGCATCGCAGCCGAAGGAGGCGAATTCGGCATCCGCGTCAACACGATTTTGCCCGACGCCATCCTGCAGGGCTCCGCGATCTGGAACAGCAGCTGGCGCAACGAACGCGCCGCCGCTTACGGCATCGAGCCGGACCAACTGGAAGAATACTACCGCAAGCGCACGACGCTGCTCGTCAACATCTATCCGAAGGATATCGCGGAAGGCGTGGCGTTCTTCGCTTCCTCCAGGTCCGCCAAAACGACCGGATGCATGCTGACGATCGACGGCGGCGTGCCGGCGGCCTTCACCCGGTAATCCGTCGCGCAATCATACCGATATTCGATTAAGGGAGGTCAAGCGGACATGCCGCAAGCGAAAGGCGAAAAGCACTGGATTATTCCCGACGGCTACATTCCGCCGGCAAGCTCGGGATCGCTCGAAAGCCACGAATCCGTATGCGTGCTGAACGTGTCCTCGGAAGAAGCGCTCCTCCACTTCACGATCTATTTCGAGGACCGGGACCCGATCGAGGATATTCCCGTCGTCGTTCCGCCAAGGCGCACCAAGCATATCCGCACCTCATCCCTGGCCAAACACGGAGCGTCGATCCCGGTCGGCGTTCCGTACGCCATCGAGGTGCGCAGCGATATCCCGGTCATCGTCCAATACAGCCGTCTGGACGCGACGCAGGCGGAGAACGCGCTGATGTCCGTCGTCGCGTATCCGGTAAAATAAAGGAATCCGATTCTAAGGACTGGTCCGGAAGGAGTTTGTCTATGTCTTCAAATATCGAAAAAAGCTATGAAGAAGCGAAGCAGCTGTACGCGAAACACGGGGTCGACGTCGACCGGGCGCTGGAGACGCTGGCGAACATTAAAATCTCGGTGCACTGCTGGCAGGGCGACGACGTGCGCGGATTTCTGAACCGCGATCAGGAACTGACCGGCGGCATTTCCGTCACCGGCAACTATCCGGGAGCCGCCCGCACGCCGGAGGAGCTTCGCGCCGATTTGGAGAAAGCGTTCTCTCTCATTCCCGGCAAGCATAAGGTCAATCTTCATGCGATTTACGCGGATACGGACGAAAAGGTCGAATTGGACCGGATCGAGCCGAAGCATTATGAAAAATGGGTGAGCTGGGCGAAAGAACAAGGGCTTGGACTGGATTTCAACCCGACCTGCTTCTCGCACGAATATTCCAAAGACGGCTTCACGCTCAGCCATCCCGACCCGAACATCCGCAAGTTCTGGATCGACCACTGCAAGGCATCGCGCAGGATCGGCGCCTATTTCGGCGAGCAGCTCGGCCAAACCTGCGTCACGAACGTCTGGATTCCGGACGGCTACAAGGATACGCCGGCGGATCGTCTCGCGCCGAGGCAGCGGTTGAAGGACGCGCTGGACGAAGTGTTCGCGGAGCCGATCAACCCGGCTTACAACCTGGATGCGGTGGAGAGCAAGCTGTTCGGAATCGGCGCGGAAGCGTATACCGTCGGCTCGCATGAATTTTATATGGGGTACGCCTTGAAGAACAACAAGCTGATTTGCCTCGATGCCGGCCACTTCCATCCGACCGAAGTGATCTCGAACAAGCTGTCGGCGCTGTCCCTGTTTGCCGAAGGCATCCTGCTTCACGTCAGCCGTCCGGTGCGCTGGGACAGCGACCACGTCGTGACGCTGGACGACGAGCTGCTGGATATCGCCAGAGAGCTTGTCCGCGGCAATCTGCTGGGCAAGACGCACATCGGTCTGGACTTTTTCGACGCCAGCATCAACCGCGTAGCCGCCTGGGTCATCGGCACCCGCAATACGATCAAGGCGCTGCTTCGGGCGCTGCTGGAGCCGGTCGAAGCGCTGAAGAAGGCCGAGCTCGAAGGCGATTACACGACGCGCCTTGCGCTGACGGAGGAGTTCAAGTTTTATCCGTTCGGAGCGGTGTGGGATTACTATTGCGAAAAATCCGGCGTGCCGGTCCGCGAAGAGTGGCTGGCCGAAGTGAAGGCTTACGAGCGGAACGTTTTGCTCAAGCGTTAAACGTTACCATTGAGAACAAGGATGATGCCTGTTGACGAGCATACTTGCGTATGATCTCGGCGCGAGCAGCGGCAGGGCGCTGCTCGGCCGGTTGACGGACCGGCGGATCGTCACGGAAGAGCTGCACCGGTTCCCGAACGACCCCGTTCAGGTGGGCGGCCGCTTGCATTGGGACATTCTCCGGTTGTACCATGAAATGAAGCAGGCGTTGCTGAAAGCCAAAAACCGGGGAGCCGATCTGCAAAGCCTGGGCATCGACACCTGGGCGGTCGACTTCGGCTTCATCGGCTCGAACGGGGAGCTTCTGGGCAATCCGTACCATTACCGGGACCGGCACACCGACGGCATGATGGAGCGGCTGTTCCGGGAAATTCCGCCCGAAGACCTGTTCGGCCGAACCGGCATTCAGTTTCTGACGTTCAATTCGATTTTTCAGCTGTATGCGCTGAAGCGGGCGGACAACCCGATTTTGCGCGAAGCGAAGCGGTTTTTGATGATACCGGATTTGCTGCGGTATTTTCTGACCGGCGAGACCTTCAACGAGTTTTCCAACGCGACGACGACTCAGCTCTACAATCCGCACAAGGGCGATTGGGACCGGGAACTGATCGCGCGGCTCGGCCTTCCGGAAGCGTGGTTCGGGCAGATCGTCCAACCGGGCACGCGCGTCGGATCGCTGCTTCCGTCGCTGTGCGAGGAACTCGGCGTCGATCCGGTGCCGGTCTATGCGGTCGCCGAGCACGATACCGGTTCGGCCGTCGCGGCCGTTCCGGCGCTTCGCAAGCCGTTCGCTTATTTGAGCTGCGGCACATGGTCGCTGATGGGAACGGAAGTCGACAAGCCGGTGATCAACGATTTGTCCCGCGAGCTGAATTTCACGAACGAAGGCGGCGTCTATGGAACGTACCGGCTGCTCAAAAACATCATGGGCCTGTGGATTTTGAACGAGACGCGCCGGGAATGGGAACGGGCGGGGCGGTCGTACACGTTTCCCGAGCTCGTGCGGCTGGCCGGAGAAGCGCCCGCGTTCGCGGCGTTCATCGATCCGGACGACGACGCCTTCCTCCATCCGGGGGACATGCCGGGACGGATTCGCGACTATTGCGAAAAGACCGGCCAAAAGCCGCCGCAGGATGCGGGCGCATTCGTCCGCTGCATTTTGGAAAGCCTGGCGCTGAAGTACCGGTACGTCCTCGAGATGACCGAGCGCCTCAGCGGCCAGCGGTTTGAAAGCCTGCACATGGTGGGCGGCGGCATCCAGAACACGCTGCTTTGCCAGTGGACGGCGGACGCCATCGGCAAGCCCGTATGGGCCGGACCCGCCGAAGGGAGCGCCATCGGCAACTTGGCTGTCCAATGGATTGCGCAGGGGCAGTTCTCGGATATATGGGAAGCCCGCAAAGTCGTTCGCGATTCGTTCCCGATTACGGCGTACGAGCCGCAAGGGCGGGAGATGTGGCAGGACGCGTACGGAAGATTTTTGCACGTGACAGGACTTTCGCAATCAACGACGGGGTGAAAAGAGGTTGGCTATGCTGGTCGCGGAACGCTACGAATACATTGTTCAGCTGGTAAACGAGAGAGGGAGCATTAGGGTTGCCGAGCTGAGCGAGCTGTGCCAGGTGACGGAGGAGACGATCCGGCGGGATCTGGACCGCCTGGAAATGGCGGGTCGTCTGCGCCGAACCCATGGCGGAGCGGTCAGCGTCAAGGATCAGCAGCAGCAGCCGGAGACTCCGTACACGGAACGGGAAATCTTGAACGCGGAGGAAAAGAAGCGCATCGCCGAAGCGGCGATCGAGATGATCCGGCCGAAGGACCGGATTTTGCTCGACGCCAGCTCCACGGCCTGGTACATGGCTTCGCGGCTTCCGGACATTCCGCTTACGGTGTTGACCAATTCCATCAAAGTCGCCCTGGAGCTTGCCTCCAAGGAGAAGATCGACGTCATTTCCACCGGCGGCCTGCTGTCGCAAGGCTCGCTGTCCTATGTCGGCCCTCTGGCCGAACGTTCGCTTGACGCCTATCACGTGGGCAAAGTGTTCCTCTCGTGCAAGGGCGTCCATCTGGAGCGCGGCATCAGCGAATCGAACGAACTGCAGGCGAGAGTGAAACAGAAGATGATCGGCATGGCCGACGAAGTCATTCTGCTGGCGGACTCCAGCAAATTCGGCGTCCAGGCGTTTGCGCACGTCGCGGAGCTCGACGACATCGATTCGATCGTGACCGACCGCCGCATTCCGAAAGACATGCACCAACGGCTTGCGGAGCGCGGCATCCCCGTGAAGACGGTATAAGACCGCCTGGACGTTACAAAAAAGCGGCGTTCCCGCCTCGAAGAAGGCGGGAACGCCGCTTTTTGTAGAGCTTGCTTAAGCGTCCGATCTGCAAGCGCCGTTTATCGGCATGGCAGCGCGCTTTTGGCGAAGGGACTGCGTTTGAGTTGCCTAGCGCGGAAATACGGACGAACGGACCGAATAAGTGCGATCCGCTTATGCGCGCTCCTTGACGTCGTAGGTTTTGACGCCCGGGGGTTCGTAGGTCAAAAACCGGTTCAGCAGTTCCTTCGGATCCTCGTCGATCAGCACGGCCGAGCGGTACTTTTCCTGCATGAACCGTTCTTTGGCCATATGATCGAGCAGGGCGGCCAGCGGATCGTAATAACGGTTGATATTCAGCAATCCGCAAGGTTTATGATGGAGACCGAGCTGCAGCCAGGTGAAGATTTCAAAAAATTCGTCGAGCGTTCCCGCCCCGCCCGGCAAGACGATAAAGCCGTCCGCAAGCTCGGCCATCTTCGCTTTGCGTTCGTGCATCGAATGGACGATAATCAGTTCGGATAAGGCGGGATGAGCGATTTCCCGGTTTTTCAAAAAGTCCGGCAGAACGCCGACGACCCGCCCTCCCGCTTCCAAGACGGCGTTGGCGACGTCTCCCATCAAGCCGACGTTCGCGCCTCCGTAGACAAGCGTGATCCCGCGCCGTGCCAGTTCGCGTCCCAAAGCCCTGGCGCCCTCGCCGTAAGCGTCCGACGCGCCTGCGCTCGATCCGCAATATACCGCTATTTTGTTCATCCTTGCATCGCCTCCTTAAAGAACGGACAAAAGAACAGCCTTCCCCATTATAACGGATTTTTGTTAACTCAGGTAAAACGGTCGGCATGAAAATGGATAAGAAACCTTCTTCTTCGCAGCGGCGCTCTCGGAAACAAAAACGCCGACGCGGCACAGGGAACGTTTTTCCCGCATTGACAAGTGATAATGATTATCATTATTATATTGTTGAGATGTCGGATGAGATTCCGGTTGAAGAGGTGAATTCGCATGTCGAGCGACCTAAACCCGTTGAACGAGCTGGCCCAACGGTTTACCCGCGCTTCGGTCGAGATCGAAGGCGTATACAAGCACGTATTGCAGGCGGAGAGCCGGGGAAACGTGCTCCGTTCCCGGCCCGGCTGCGGATCTTTTTTCGTGTTTACGCTAAGGGGGCATGCCGAGCTGTTCTCGGGAGATGCCGTATTTAACCTGCATCCCGAGACGGTTTTGCACGCATCGCAGGAGAAGAGCCTGGACATTCGCACAGGTCCGATGGATTACGAATATTGCCTGGTTTACTATACGTACCGCGACAAAAGGAGAATGCCCCCGGCTTCGCCGGATACGCTGATCCGGATCGATACCGGCGTAAGCTCCCGGCTTGTCGACCTGCTGCGCAAACTGCACCACGTCTCCGGCACGCCCGGACCTTTCTCGGCGTTTCGCGCCAAGGAGCTGTTCTACAGCATTTTGTACGAAATGTTTGACGGGCTCCGCACGAAGACGAACCGGGAAAACAAAAGCATTATGGAGCAGGCGATTCAATTTATCCACGACCGGTACCGCGAACCGTTGACGCTAAGCGAACTGGCCAATCTGCACGGGATGAGGGCGAGAGATTTTTCCCGTCTTTTCTTGCAGTATGCCGGCGTAAGGCCGACCGATTTTCTCGTTCAACGAAGGATGAAGCGGGCGGAGGAGCTGCTGGCGACCAGCGGCTGGAGCGTCGGCGAAGTGGCGAGAAGCGTCGGATACGCCGATACGGCCTTGTTCGTCAAGCTGTTCAAGCAGCATACCGGCTTCAGTCCGGACGCGTTCATGGCCGCCTCGGCCGAGCGTAGGACGTCCTGAGAGGACCTTTTAAACAAAAATATCGGTCGATTGGCCGGCTCTCCGTCGTATGCGGGGGGCCGGCTTCTTTGCGTTGGTCGGGAATAACGCTCAAGAAAAAACAAATGATTGACAATTAGTCATACAAATCATATTATTAATTCGAAAAAGTAATACATATAACAAAGAAATCGGTTAATAAGTCTGATATATAAGGAGAAATCGTTGGTTATGTCTGACAAAAATGAGCGCAGTCTGGAAGAACGCATCCTGGAGAAAATTGTGGGTAGCTTGCAGTCAGGGGAAAAGCTTCCGACCGAAAAGCAAATGGCCGAAGAGTTCCAGGTCAGCCGAACGATGATCCGGGAAGCGCTAAGCGTATTCGAGGCGAACGGCATCGTCATCGCTCAGAAGGGCAGCGGACGGTACGTTCAAATGCCCGACGTAAGCGGCCAGATTACGGACGGGTGGAAAATCCTTATCCGTTCCAAGCCGGAACTGCTGCTGGAACTGTTGGAGATCCGGGCGGTGCTGGAGCTTGGATTTCTGCCGAGAGCCATAGACCGTCTGGAACTTCACACGATCCAGAAGCTCAAGCAGCTGGTTGACGATATGCTTAGAAAATCGGAGCAAAGTGAAGATTTCGTGCATGAGGACAAAGAATTTCACCGGCTGCTGTTTTCCGGAACCGACAATATTTTGCTTGAGCAGCTGTTGAAAGCGTTTTGGGATTTGTATGAGGAATCGAACGCCACGCGGAACCATCAGGATCTGCGCCAAATTGCCGAAGTGCACCGGCAATTGCTGGAAGCGATTGTAAGAAAGAATGCGGAGCAGGCCGCTAATTTGATGAAGCAACAATTCGAGGATGCCCGCTTCCGCATTTCGATGTCTCTGGCCTGACCGCAAACGATTGAAGGGGGTGATGCCGACGGTTAAATCACGGTGTTCCGGCAAGGGTGTTCTGGCAAGTTTCGGGTAAAGCAAGGCGATCACAATCAAGGAGGATCATGCGAATGCAAGCCAAAACCATCGCCAAACGCTTCATCGGAAAGAGCAAGACACTATTATCGCTGCTGACGGTCGCTTCCTTGTTGGCAGCATGCAGCACGGCAACCGAAGAGGGGTCATCCGCAGGGCCGAGCGAAAACGCGAAAAAAACGGTCGTCAACTACTGGTACTGGCTGGACGATGCGTCAAACAACACGATGGAACAGTTGATTCAGAAGTTTAACGAATCGCATGCCGATATTGAAGTGGTCGGCCGCATGATTCCGTTCAGCGACTATCAGCAAATGCTGATTAACTCCGTTTCCACGAATGATCCGCCGGATGTCGCCCGGTTCAAAGACTGGTGGATCGGCCAGTTCGCGGAAAGCCATCTGCTTGAAAAACTGGACGATTACGCTTCGAAATGGGAGTACAAAAACGATATCGACGACGTTTTCTGGAATACCGGCCGGACCGCCGATCCGAATTCCCCGATTTACATGATGCCTCATCAATTTATCACCTTCTACTTGTACTATCGAAAAGACTTGTTCGAGCAAGCCAACCTCAAACCTCCGACGACTTTCGACGAATTTCTGCATGCGGCGAAAACGCTGACCGATCCTTCCAGACAGCAATACGGTTTCGCTTACCGCGGCGGCAGCGGCGGCCAGGATCAATGGTACGCGTTCATGCTGGCGGGAGGAGCCCGAATGGTTGACGAAAATGGAAGCGTTGTCATCAATAACGCAAAGGCCGTTGAAGTCAATCAATGGTATATCGATTTGTTCAAGAAGCACAAAGTAACGCCGCCGACGGCCGTATCCGACGGATTTGCGCAGTTGACGGCGGGTTTTCAGGCGGGAACGACGGCCATGATGGCTCACCATGTCGGCAGTTATGAAACGTTGCACAAAGCGTTGGGCGACAAACTCGGCGTTGTGCCAATGCCGCAGGCCGATCCTTCCCATCCGGCGACGATGGGAACAATGACCGGCAACGTGATGTTTCAATCCAGCAAAAATAAGGAAGCGGCCTGGGAATTCCTGTCCTGGTTGTCGAGTCCGGAAGCAACGGATATCTTGTCGCAGTCGACGAACGGCCAATTGCCTGTATTGAATACGCTTACATCAAAACCGGAATACACTTCCAAAAACGACGGCTGGAAAATTTCGATCGAATCCTTGAAATTTGCGCATGTCTGGCCTCCGTTCAAAGGCGTCGGAACGATCGCCGGCCATACGTGGAAGGACAACAACGATCTCGCCTTGTTCGGAAAAATCACAAGCAAAGAGATGTTGGACCAAATCGCCAAAACGTTGTTGGAGTAAATAGCGGATGAACAGACAAGCCAATCATTCTATCGTCGGACGGAGGACAAGCGGCGTGAACGAACCTTTGACCGTCCATGTCAAAGCGGCGGAAAAAAAGCGAAAGCGAACCGGGCTTTCGAAATATTTGTACTTGCTTCCCGCTGCTCTTTTGATTGTAGGAGTCATCGGATATCCCATCGTGCGGGCCTTGATCCTTAGCTTGTACGCGTATAATCCGTTAAGCAGCGGCAAAACGTTTGTCGGCTTGAAGAACTACGTCGGCGTTTTAAGCGACAGTACGTTTTTGAAAGCAATGTCAAATACGGCTATTTGGGTTATAGGCTGCGTTTTTTTTCAAGTTGTTTTCGGATTGCTCGGAGCGGTTCTGCTCAATCAAAATTTCAGGGGACGCGGGGTGATCCGGGGTTTGACGCTAATCCCCTGGGCAACCCCCAGCGTTTTGGCGGCCATGATGTGGATGTGGATTTTGGACGGCAACTACGGTTTATTGAACGACATCCTGATGCGAATCGGACTGATCGTCCATCCCATCCCCTGGATCTCGCAAACGGGAACCGCCATGGCTTCCCTGATGCTAATCGACGTCTGGCAAGGCATTCCTTACTTTGCGGTCATGCTGCTGGCGGCCATGCAGACGATTCCGGGCGATTTGCTCGAAGCGGCGAAACTGGACGGAGCGGGGGCTTGGAAAGCGTTCTGGAAAGTCGTGTTTCCGCTTATGCTGCCGACGCTCATGATTACAACGATACTAAGGATCGTCTGGACGGCCAGCTATATGGATTTGATGATGGTCGTCACGCAAGGGGGGCCGGCCTATTCGACGCTGACGATTCCTTTGGCTTCCTACTACAGGGCTTACACGGATCTGAAATACGGGGAAGCGACGGCTATGGCCGGCATTCAGGCGTTGCTGTTGCTGATCGTCGTCGTCCTTTACTTGCGGCTAATGTCGAACAAAGGGGCGTTGGACAATGGCAAATAAACGCGTTCCCTTAAACAGAGTCGTCCTTTGGCTTTTGTTGACCGGATGGCTGATCTTCGCGCTGGGGCCGTACATTTGGATGCTTCTGACCTCCTTTAAGACGTCTTCCGATTTGTTCGCGATGCCCGTCCGGTACTTGCCGACGAAATGGTCGCTCGACGCCTACAGGGATTTGATCGGCTCCACTCCTTTTCTGAGGTTTATGAAAAACAGCATGATCGTGGCGGCGTGCACGACGGTGTTGACCTTGCTTCTGGCCGTTCCCGCAGGGTTTACCTTGTCGAGGCACCATTATCGCGGAAAGCCGGTCATTTTGTCGCTGCTTATTTCGTCGCAGTTTTTCCCGACCATTCTGCTGGTGCTGGCGCTTTTCCCGATCATGAAAAGCACGGGGCTGATTCAAAATCTGTTCGGACTGGTCATCGTTTATACGGCTTTCGTTACGCCGTTCACCATCTGGCTGATCAAAGGCTTTTTCGACAACATTCCCAAGGAAGTGGACGAAGCGGCCAAAATCGACGGGTGCAATGAAATCCGCATGATTTGGCACGTGCTGCTGCCGGTTATCGTACCCGGCATTGTAGCCGCGGCGGCTTATATCGTGATTTATTCGTGGAACGAGTTTTTGTTTGCGGTCACGTTTGCCTCCAGCGCCGAGACCCATACCGTACCGGTCGGGTTAAAAACGTTTATCGGCGACTACGTCATGCGTTGGGATTTGCTCACCGGAGGAGGCGTCACGGCCGCCGTTCCGATTCTCGTCTTTTTCATGATCATTCAGCGGCGGTTGATCAGCGGACTTACATCCGGAGCCGTAAAGAGCTGAAGCGGCACAACACGATACTAAGAACAATCTGGGAGGACTTGACCATGTATGCGTTGTCGCAAATCGCCCGCCGTATCCGCCGGGATGTCATTCAGATGATCGCTTCCAGCAAATCCGGACATATTGGCGGCGCACTGGGAATCGCGGAAATGATGACGGTGCTTTATTTCGAGAAAATGAAGCATAGGCCGGACCGTCCGGAGTGGGAGGAGCGCGACCGTTTTCTGCTCAGCAACGGCCATGTCTGCGCGGCGCTGTATTCGGCATTGGCGCGCGCCGGTTATTTTCCGGCGGAAGAGCTGTTGACGTTTCGTAAAATCAACTCCCGCCTGCAAGGGCATCCTTCCCGCCACGACCGCCTTCCCGGTATCGAAACGGCTTCCGGACCGCTCGGACAAGGCCTGTCCATCGCGAACGGCGTCGCCTTGGGCTTGCGGCTGAAGAAGATCGACGCCAACGTCTTTTGCCTTGTCGGCGACGGGGAGATGCAAGAAGGACAATTCTGGGAAGCGGCAATGACCGCGGCTCATTATCGGTTGAACCGTCTCGTGCTGATCGTCAACTGGAACGAGCTGCAAATCGACGGCAAGGTGCAGGACGTGAAAAATCTGGACCCGGTCGCGGATAAATTCGCTGCGTTCGGCTGGCATGTGCTGGACATCGACGGGCATAGCATCGATCAGATTCGCGAGGCGATCGACCGGTCCAGATCCGGCAACATCGACAAGCCGCACGTGATCATCGCCCGGACCGTCATGGCCAAAGGCGTGCCCTTCATGGAAAATCAGGCGATCTGGCACGGCAAGGTCCCGTCGGCCGACGAAGCCCAGCAAGCGCTGGAAGCGGTCGGACCGAGCGAGGCCTTCGCCGACCTGGCGGTCTGAATGGATAGCAAGACTACTAGAAACTTGAGGGAGAGGAATAACATGACGGCTGTAAGCGGACGCGACGCTTTTGGCAAAGCGCTGTTGGAATTGGCGGAACAAAACGAGAAGGTCGTGGCGTTGACCGCCGATTTGGCGGAAGCGATTCGGGTTCATTGGTTTGCCGAACAGTACCCGGAACGTTTTTTTCAAATCGGCATCGCCGAGCAGGACATGATCGGCACCGCCGCCGGGCTGGCCATGACCGGATGGATCCCGTTCGCGACCACTTTTGCCGTATTCGCGGCAAACCGGGCGAACGAACAAATCCGGATGGCGGTGTGCTACAACGAGGCGAACGTCAAAATTGCCGTCAGCCACGGCGGCATTACGCCCGGAGAAGACGGCGCCACGCACCAGGGGCTGGAAGATATTGCGGCCATGCGTCTTATGCCGGGGATGACGGTTGTCGTTCCCGCCGACGCGGACGAAACGAGACTGGCCACGTTTGCGGCGGCCGAGCTTCAAGGTCCTGTTTACTTGCGCCTTGGCCGCCTGCCGTTTCCTGCGGTAACGGACCGCGCCGAACAGCCGTTTGTCATCGGCAAAGCGCGAACCTTGCGCTCCGGTACGGACGTGTCGTTGATCGCATGCGGAATAATGGTCGGCATGGCATGGGAAGCAAGCGAGCGATTGCAGAGAGAAGGCATCTCCGCTTCGGTCATCGACATGCACACCATCAAGCCGATCGATCGGGAAGCGATTTTGAGCGAAGCGCGCAAAACCGGCTGCATCGTCACGGCGGAGGAGCACTCGGTGCTCGGAGGCCTGGGCGGCGCGGTCGCGGAAGTGCTGACCGAGCACGAACCCGTTCCCTTGGTCCGGGTAGGAACGATGGATACGTTTGGCGAATCCGGCGAGCCGATGGCTTTGCTGGCCAAATACGGTTTGACGCCCGAAGCGATCGCAGAAGCGGCGAAAACGGCCATTCAGAAGAAAAGAACCGGGGGCGAACAGCTTGTGCGAGGAAGCTTTGCTTGACGTATTCCGCACATCGCTCAATCTCGGCAACCCTTGGAGGTTGACCGGACTTCAACTGGACGAGGAGCGGCAGCAATGGAATCTGTATGTCGATTTCGAGCGTGGAGCGAAAGTGCGCTGCCCGTTGTGCAAGCAGACGAACGTCGCCTATGAGGCGTGCGCCCGCTCCCGAAAATACTTGAATCTGCTGCATTGGTCAACGTGGATTCACGCTTCGCTCCCCGTCTTTTATTGCCCGAATTGCCAATTGGACCGCGTCTTGATGCTGCCCCTCTGGTCCGGGGAGAGATTTCATGCGGAATAACGCAGTTATGCGGGGGGAGGTTTCGTTGGATGATCAAACTGGGCGTCAATTCCCTGTTGTTTAAAACCTATGATTTTGCTACCGCAGTCCGGCACATTTCGGAAGCGGGCTATGACGGATTGTCTCTCAACGCGATCAAAAACAATCGCGAGCACCTCGACTTGTTCCGCTGGAGAGAACAACTCCCGGAACTTAGGCGAATCGTTTCCGATCGCGGCCTGTCGATTCTGGCCATGGAAGTTGCCCATTTGTCCGGGGAATATCTGCTGCCCGCTTATGAAGCGTGCGCAGAAGCCGGAATCCCCGTTGTCAACGTTGGTCCCGGCGGACAGACGGGCGTGGAAGACGACGTGAAGCGTTCGATCGAGCAGTTGCATATCTGGTCCGAGAAGGCGGCCGAATACGGCCTTGTATTATGCGTCAAAGCCCATGCCGGACATGCGATTTACAATTCGCAAACGCTGCTGCGCGCCATACGGGAAATCGGCTCCGACGGGTTCGGCGTCGATTTCGATCCCAGCCATTTTTACCGGGCGGGCGAAGATCCGGTGGAAGTGCTTCCGCAAGTTTTGCACCGGGTCAAGCACGTGCACATTCGGGACTGCAACGATCGCAACCACGGCGGAACGATTTACGACCAGACTTGCGGCCGGGGCAAAATCAACCTTGCGGCCCTGTGCGAAATGCTCGTGCAAGGAGGGTATTCCGGGCCCGTCGATGTGGAAATCATCGGCTCGGACGGCTATCCGTTGAGCGAAATTGTGTCGGTTGCCCGCGAAAATGCGAACTTTTTGCATGAACAATTTGGAAGACGGCAGCTTCGGCAGATCCGTTAAAAAGGAGGAGAATACGGTGCGGCGGTTTAGCAAGGCCGAGCGGTTCAACGGCTACAGGGACATCTTCACGTTCGAGGAACAGGGGCTGAAGTATTTGGCTTTCGGCAAGGCGGCGCTGGAAGCGGGACAGACTTATCGGGCCGACACGGAACAATGCGAAGCGGTCATCGTCCTTTTGAAAGGGAAGGCAACCGTGTCAACCGGGGGGAAAACGTGGAACGGCCTTGGCGGAAGGCGCACGGTTTTCGAAGGGAAAGCGACCGCCGTGTACGTGCCCTGTCAATCGTCTTTTGTCATCGAGGCGGAAACGGAACTTGAAGTCGGGATTTGCAAAGCGAAAGCGGAGAAGCGATTTGAACCCTTTGTCGTCTACCCGGAGGAGGTGGTCGTTCACCGGCGGGGAAAAGAGACGTGGAAACGGGAAGTGCACGATATCATAGCGGACAACGCAGACGGACGGGTTCACCGGATCGTGCTCGGCGAGACGTTTAACGAACCCGGCAGTTGGTCGAGCTACCCTCCGCACAAGCACGACGGCGAACATGCGCCGGAAGAGCCGGATCTTGAAGAGATTTACTACTATCAAGTTGATCCGGAGCAAGGATTCGGCGTCCAGCTTCATTATACGAAAGACGGGGAAATCGACGACGCCTACATCGTCCGGCAAGGCGACAGCTTTGCCATCGACAAAGGGTACCATCCGGTCGCGGCGGCCGGCGGATACCGCGTCTATTACTTGTGGTTTATGGCCGGACCGACGGGCAGAACGCTAAAGCCCTACGACGATCCGGACCATCGGTGGTTGACCCGGTAACCCGTTTCATCATCGGAAATGCAGAGGATATACGGTCATACAGGCTGTCGGCGGAGAAGCGGATGCCTTCGCCGCGCAGCCTGTTTTTCCTTTTTGCCGATTTTATCTTGCCAAACTTGTCTGATAACCTGATAATAAGACTATAACATTCGAAAGGGAGCGCGACAGGCATGAAGGTTTCGATGTTCATTACTTGTTTGAGCGACGCTCTGTTTCCGCGGGTCGGGGAAGCGATGGTTCGGGTGCTGGCCAAGTACGGCGTCCGGCTCGATTTTCCGGAAATTCAAACGTGCTGCGGGCAGCCGGCGTTCAACAGCGGTTATTGGGAGGAAGCGCGCGCTTCGGCGAGGACGATCCTCGACGCGTTCGAGGAAAGCGATTTCGTGATTGCGCCGTCCGGCTCCTGCATCGGCATGATTCATCATTATCCGAAGCTGTTCGAGAACGATCCCGTCCAACTGGAACGCTCGCGCAGGCTGCAAGGCAAGTCGTACGAATTTACCCAGTTTCTCGTGCAGGTGCTGGGCGTGACGGACGTCGGCGCCGAATTTCCGCATAAGGTGACTTATCATCCCTCCTGTCATGGCAGCCGCCTGCTCGGCGTCAAGGACGAGCCGATGGAGCTGATGAAAAACGTGAAGGGGCTGGAGTTCGTTCCGCTGCCGTTCGCCGAGGATTGCTGCGGCTTCGGCGGCACGTTCGCGGTGAAGATGGCGGATATTTCGGGCGCGATGGTGGCGGAGAAAGCGGACCATGTGAAGGAGACCGAAGCCGAGGTGCTGGTCGGTCTCGACATGGCGTGCCTGATGAATATTGCGGGCCATCTCCGGTATCGCAACGAACCGGTGCGGGTGATGCACCTGGCCGAACTGCTCGCGGAAGGAGCGAACCTGTTATGAGCAAAACGCTGACGAAACCGAATACGGTCAAGGCAAGAGCGGAGTTGGCGCTGAACGACGAGTTTCTGCGCAAGGCGGTCAAGTTTACGACCGAGCGTCTGCGCAACGGGAAAAAGAACGCTTCGGCCGAACACGGCAATTGGGACGAATGGCGGGAGCGCGGCCGGCAGATCCGTTTGCACACGATTGCCCATTTGGATTACTATTTGAATATGTTCGTGAACAATGCCCGCGCCAACGGGGTGCATGTTCACTTCGCCGAAACGGGAGCCGAGGCCGTCCGCATCGCGCTTGAAATCGCCAAGCACAAGCAGGCGAAAACCGTCGTCAAGTCGAAGTCGATGGTGTCCGAGGAGCTGCATCTGAACCATGCCCTGGAGGAGATCGGAGTGGAAGCGATCGAGACGGACCTGGGCGAATATATTATTCAGCTGGCCGGGGAGACGCCGTCGCATATCGTCATTCCGGCCATTCACAAAAACCGCCATCAGATCGCCGAGCTCCTGTCCGAAGTCGCGGGGGAGAAGCTGGCGGCGGATACGACCGTGCTGGCCGGCTTCGTGCGCAAGAAGCTGCGGGAGAATTTTCTTGAGGCGGATATCGGCATGACCGGGTGCAACTTCGCGATCGCCGAGACGGGCTCGATGGTGCTGTTCGAAAACGAGGGCAACGCCCGCATGGTCACGACGCTGCCCAAGACGCAAATTACGCTCATGGGGATGGAGCGGATTATCCCGTCGTTTCAGGACCTGGAAGTGATGGCGACGCTGCTGCCGCGCTCCGCGACCGGCCAGAAGCTGACGATGTACATGTCGTGCATCACCGGGCCGCGCCGCGAAGCCGATGCGGACGGTCCCGACGAGATGCATATCATCATCGTGGACAACGGACGTTCGCTGCAGCTCGGCGATCCGGAGTTCCAGGAGCTGCTCAACTGCATCCGCTGCGGCGCATGCCTGAACGCTTGTCCGGTATACCGGCACATCGGCGGCCACGCGTACGGCGGAACGTACAGCGGACCGATCGGCGCGGTGCTGACGCCGGCGCTGAACAAGAACGTCGCCGAATGGGACGATATCGCCAACGCTTCCAGCCTGTGCGGCGCCTGCTATGAAGCGTGTCCGGTCAAGATTCCGCTGCATGAGATGCTCATCTATTTGCGCCGGCGGAAGGTGGAAAGCGGCTACGGCAACAAGCTCGAAAGCGCCGGCATGAAAGGGTTCGCCTCCATCATGCGCAGCGCCAAGCGGTATCGCGCGGCGCTCGGGGTGGGCAAGCTCGGCCAGAAGCTGGTCGTTCGCGGCGGCAGCATCCGCACGAAGCTCGGACCGCTCAAGGGCTGGAACGCGTACCGGGTAACCCCGAGCTTGCCGAAGACGTCGTTCCGCCAGCGCTTTGCGGCCTTGGACGAAGAGATCCGTCAAGGGTTGAACGAGATGAGCCCGGAAATGCGCAGCCGGATGGAGCGGATCGTCAAGCAGCGCGAGCAAGGAAAAGGAGGGCACGGTCATGGCTGAAACGGATCGGGAATGGCTTGCGAAGCTGGAGGCGCAATCGCGCGCCAAGCAGGAAGCGTTTATGAACGGAATCGCGCAAAGGCTGAAGCGGCCGCGCGTAACGGAAGCGCCCGCCCATCCGTTCCGCGGCGCGCCCGATTTCTGGAACGCGTTCGAATGGTCGCCGGAAGAGCGGATCGAGCGGTTTTCGGACAACTGGCGCAGCGTGGGAGGCCACGTTGCCCGGCTCGCCGGCTACGAGGATGTCCGTTCGTTTATCGCCGCCAAGGCCAACGAAATGGGCGCCCGTTACATTATCCGCCAGAACGAGCGGGAGCTTGCGGATTTGAAGCTGGAAGAGGCGCTGCCGGACGCGGTCGTGTCGGTATGGAATTCCGATCCCGATACGAACTGGAAGGCCCGTTCGGCGGAAGCCGATTTCGGCATCGTCATGGCCGACTATGCGGCGGCGTATACGGGCACGGTGGCGGTGCTGTCGTCCAAAGACAAGGGGAGATCGGTGTCGCTGCTGCCGACCGTGCTCATGATCGTCATTCCGGTCGAACGGATTCGGACGCGGCTCGGCGAAGTGCTGATCGGGTTCGACCGGGCGGGGCGGGAGAATCTGCCCGCCGGCATTCATTTCATATCCGGACCGAGCCGGTCGTCCGATATCGAAAACGACCTGACGATCGGCGTCCACGGTCCGGGCATCGTCTACGCGCTGATCGTAGGCTAACGCTGCAAAACGGGAGGATCGCAACCGGTGGAAGTCACTCCGCTCACGAAGCGCAACCACTACGAAGAAATAACGGAACAGCTCAAAAACCAAATTCTCGAGGGCAAGCTGAAGATCGGAGACAAGCTGCCTTCCACCCGGGAGATGTCGGAACGGTTCGGCGTCGGACGCTCGACCACCCGCGAAGCGCTCAGCGCGCTTAAGGCGATGGGGCTGATCGAGATCCGCCAGGGCGGAGGCTGCCGGGTGATTCGCAATACGCTTGCGCCTCCCGCTGCCGACGTCCGGCTTCCCGAACTCGATTCCCTGCGGATGAACCGGACGACGCTGCTCGAGCTGATCGAGGCGCGCCAGTCGCTCGAAGTCTCCAACGCGCTGCTGGCGGCGGACAAGCGGACGGACGAGGACCTCGCGCATCTGGCGGGCATCGTGCGCGAAATGGAGCGGGCGATCGGCGACGATCTCGAAGGGGAGCGGACCGATCTCCAGTTTCATCTGGCGCTCGCGCGCGCGGCGCACAATTCGATTCTGCTGCGCCTCTTCGAGTCGATCACCAGCCAGCTGGAGCAGGCGATCCGGGATGTCCGCCGCGTCGAGCTGTACGCGAACCGTTCCGTCGCCGAGCGGCTGTTCCGCGAGCATTCGGCCATTTACGAAGCGGTCGCCCGCCGCGATTCCGCTTTGGCCGCCGAATCGATGCGGCTTCATTTGGAGCATGTCGAGAGCATCTTGACCAAATACGTCTGAGCGAAGCCGGCCGTGCATATGAAGCCGGACAACTGAAAGAATCGGCGTACGCAAACGCCAAATCGTCCCCGCCTTTAGTCCTCGACCCGGCTAGAGGCGGGGTTTGTGCTGCTCTATCGCGGAACGCGAGGCAACGGTTTGGATTAGCCGGACCGTCGTTCCGCTATTTTTTCCCAAAACAGCCCAAAGCCAGGCAATCCGGACATACGTTCCGCTATCCCATCCCACCAGGGGCGATTTTTGACAAACGGACAGAAATAACGGATCGTGTGTCAGAAAGAGAACCGATTTTGCGCCGAAAAAGTCACATAGCGGATTCACGGTCCGTTCAAAGGGCCGCATGAGCCCCTCGGCAACATGAGCCCCTTTTCAGGCGCAAGCCACCCCGTTGCAGGCGCGCTTGTTTGCTTCAAGCCGCCATTTGCCCCAAGCCGCCGTTTCGGTCGGGAAGCGCCGACGCTTACGTCTTTTAAACGCAACCATGTCATATAAGCGGTATGCCCGCCGCAGAAACCGTTTTTTTCCGTAAGTTAATCTGACACGTGACAACCATCCGTCAAAATAGATACAATAATACAAACAGCTTGAGATGAGGTGGCGAACGTGAACGTCCGGAAGCTGCGTTTGTTCGACACGGAGAATATCCACTCCGGCGACGACCGGGACGAATACGAGAAAGACTACGCGAGATTGATCCAATCCCCCGCCTTTCGGCGTCTTCAAGGCAAATCCCAGGTGTTCGGGGCCGGTTCCGGCGATTACTACCGAACCCGGTTGACCCATTCGCTCGAGGTGTCGCAAATTGCGCGGGAAGTCGCAAGACGCCTCGGGAAGAGCATTCCGTTTTTGGAAAAAAAGGAGCACCCCGGCTTGATGCTGGACCCCGAGGTGGTCGAATGCGCCGCGCTCGCGCACGATCTGGGCCATCCTCCGTTCGGCCATAAGGGCGAAGAAATCCTGAACGACGTTCTGATGAAGGAGCACGGCTTGAAATACGAGGGCAATGCGCAAAATTACCGGATTCTGATGTTCCTCGAAAAACGGGCGGGAAGCGACAGCGGACTCGATTTGACCGCCGCGGTGCTGCTTGGAATCAACAAATATCCGTTCTGCATCGACGAGCCCGGACGCGTCAAAGGGGTGTACAAGTCCGAGTGGGAGGGCATCGGGTATTTGCGCGATTTATGGGGAATGCCGCCCGGCGTCGCGACGCTTGAAGCCCAATTGATGGACTTGTGCGACGACATCGCCTATTCCACGCACGATCTGGAGGACGGCATCCGCGCCGGCAAAATTCCGATGAACCGCAATCTGTTCGAGGACGACAAGCTGGTGGAAAACGTCGTTCAGGAAATCGTCGAAGATCAGGGCAATTCGGACATGTCCTGGGAGCAGGTCGATCTGAGCGATATGGTCAGGCGGGTGCTGAACCAATACTGGTTGCAGTGGGAACAAATTTACGCCGAGGTCGGCCGCGACCCGTCCCGCACGCGCCGGGAGATGAAAGCGCGGTGGGTGCGCAAATTCGCCAATCAGGTCGGCATCATCGACGATCCGGCGACCGGGTGGAAACGCGTGACGTTTGTGCGCGAAGGGCAGGAGGATCTCGAACTGCTGCGCACGATGGAAATTTTGAAAAAGCTGGCATGGGTGACGCTGATCAAGGATTTTCGCGTCCAGCGCCTGCACAAGCGGAGCGAAGTGATGATCCGGCGGCTTTGGGACAGCTTCAAGGAATACGAGACCGGACGGCTGATTATTCCGCCGGATTGGCTGCAAAGCTATGAACAGCACCGCGAACGCTGGCCGTGGGAACGACTGGCGGCGGATTACATTGCGGGAATGACCGACGCGTACGCCGAAAAGGTGTATGCCGAGTTTTTCGCCAGCCGTTCGGGTTCGATCTATGAACGCGATTAAGGCTTGACATACCCCTAGGGGGTATATTACAGTAAAGAGGCGAGGTGACGCGGCCAATGAGCAAGCATCACGGGGACGTGCACGAACAGAAAGACACGGCCGGCTGCTCGGCGGACATCGCGAGGAAAAGCCATCATTCGGACCGGATGAAGGCGAACCTCATTTCCCGTCTGAACCGGATCGAGGGCCAAATACGCGGAATCAAAGGGTTGATCGAGAAGGATACGTACTGCGACGACGTCCTGAACCAGATCGCGGCCGTGCAGTCCGCGCTGAACGGCGTCGGCAAGCTGCTGCTGGAAGGCCATATGAGAAGCTGCGTTGTCGAGCGCATTCAGGCGGGGGAGCTTGAGGTCGTGGACGAATTGCTGGTAACGGTCCGCAAGTTGATGAAATGACCGGCCCGGCCGATGGACCGGCAAAGCGAAGGAGGAAGAACGATGGCCAGCGTAACGTTGAAAGTAGAAGGCATGTCCTGCTCCCACTGCGTCAACGCGGTGGAAGGAGCCGTCAAGGAGCTTGGGGCTCAGGCCAAGGTTGATCTGGCCTCCAAATCCGTCGCGGTCGAGTTCGACGAGGCCAAGCTTTCGCTCGAAGCGATCAAGAACGCGATTGAAGACCAAGGCTATGACGTCGTATAAGTAAGCCTTTTTGGAGGCTGCCAGCCTGTCGGCGGTGTGACGGGCGGCGGCCTTTTTTCATTGTTTCACGTGAAGCGGCGGTATTTTCCATCATTCGTCGAATTCTCCTTCTTTCCCTCTTTATGCCCGGCAATCAGCGCTTGTTCGGAGGCGGATGCGAGCAGATGAAGCTGTCGAATAAGCTCCTGATCGGAAAGGTAAAGGTCATGTCTCAGCCGGTGCTTTTCGGGAAAGGGTTTCCCGCTTTTTTTGTTGAATATTCCGCTCCCGGAAAATGATCCGGTTTCCAGTATAGGAAACGTCTCCCTAATTCCACTATAATAAAGGGAATACTTACACGCCCATGGAGGAGGAGCTGGCATGGAATATCGGATCGAAAAGGATTTTCTCGGGGAGAAAAAGGTTCCGCAGTCGGCGTATTACGGCATTCAGACGTTGCGGGCGGTGGAAAACTTTCCGATTACCGGCGTTCCGGTCCATTCGGAGCTGATCCGCGCGCTGGCGCATGTGAAGAAAGCGGCGGCGAAAGCGAACGCGGCGACGAAGATGCTGCGGGAACCGATCGCGGAAGCGATCGTCAAGGCGGCGGACGAAGTGGCGCAGGGCGCGTTCGCCGATCAGTTTATCGTGGATTCGATCCAGGGCGGCGCGGGGACATCCATTAACATGAACATGAACGAAGTGCTGGCGAACCGGGCGCTGGAGCATCTCGGACGCGCCAAAGGCGAATATTTTTATTGCAGTCCGAACAATCACGTCAACATGTCGCAGTCGACAAACGACACGATCCCGACCGCCATCCGCATCGCGGCTTACCGGCTGACGCAGGATTTGCTGGCGACGCTGAATCGGCTGCAGGAGGCGTTCGGCCAAAAAGCGGTGGCGTTCGACGACGTGATCAAAATGGGGAGAACCCATCTGCAGGACGCGGTTCCGATTCGGATGGGGCAGCAGTTTTCCGCTTACGCGGCCGTCGTCGGGCGGGATTGCGAGCGGATCGGGCGGTCCGCGGAACGGCTGCTGGCCGTCAACATGGGCGCGACGGCGGTCGGCACGGGATTGAACGCAAAGCCCGAATACATACGGGAAGTGGTGCGGCTGCTCGCCGAAGATTTGAATATTCCGGTGCGTTCGGCCGACAATCTGATGGACGCGACGCAAAACACCGACGCCTACACCGAGCTGTCCGCTTCGCTGAAAGTATGCGCAGTCAATTTGTCCAAAATTTGCAACGACATTCGGCTGATGGCGTCCGGCCCGCGAACGGGGCTGAGCGAAATCCGGCTTCCGGCCAGGCAGCCGGGCTCTTCCATCATGCCGGGCAAGGTGAATCCGGTCATGGCGGAAGTCGTCAACCAGGCCGCGTTTCAAATCATCGGCAACGACCATACCATTTGTCTCGCCTCGGAAGCGGGTCAGTTCGAATTAAACGTGATGGGGCCGGTGCTGGCGTTCAATTTGCTTCAGTCGTTGAAAATATTGCGCAACGCGGTCGACGTCTTTATCCGCTTCGCGCTGGAGGGGATGGAAGCGAATCGGGAGCGCTGCGCGCAGTACGTGCACGACAGCTTTGGCATCGTGACGGCGCTCAACCCCCATCTCGGCTACGAGGTGGCCGCCGGCATCGTCAAGGAAGCGATCAAGACGGGGATGCGGGTGCAGGATATCATTCTCGAGCGCCATTTGCTGACCAAGGAAGAGATCGACGCGATCCTCGATCCGGTGCAGATGACGACGCCGGGCATTGCCGGCGAATGGCTGCTGGACAGCGACCGCGGCCAAAGCGGCCGCTGACCCCAAGAGCTTCGGCCAGGAAATCGTTGCCTGAAACCCGTTTACTTTTATTAAGTATTAGATTATAATAATTTTAAATAAAAGCGAATACGCTTTGTTTTGCATGCTGCTCCGTTGCATCGGGAGCAGCATGTGCCGTTTTAGGGACCGCAATAATGGAACTCATTCTCAACGAGAGGTGATCGAGATGCTTGCGACGACACCGACTGCCAAGGGGTACAGCGATCGCAAGGAACTTCATCAAACGGCGGCTCGCCCGCGGGAGTGGGCGGCGCTGATCGAACGATACGGGGAGGGAATCGCGGCGCTTGCAAGCGGGCTGCTGATTGCCGCCGCATGGACGCTGGGCGGCCATTCCCAGACATGGTCCATCGCGCTGTACTGCGCCGCTTTTGTCGTGGGCGGCTTCGCGAAGGCGAAGGAAGGCCTTCAAACCCTTTTTTACGAACGGGATCTGGATGTCAATCTGCTGATGATCGTCGCCGCGGTCGGGGCGGCCGGCATCGGCTACTGGACGGAAGGCGCCGTGCTCATTTTCATTTTCGCGCTCAGCGGAGCGCTGGAGACGTATACGATGGACCGGAGCCGGCGGGACATCTCTTCGCTGATGGAGCTCAAGCCCGAAACGGCCGTCGTGCTGAAGGACGGAGCCGAGACGGCGGTCTCCGTTCGGGAGCTGAAAGCGGGCGACCTCGTCGTCGTCAAGCCGGGCGAGCGCATTCCCGCCGACGGCGTGGTGGTTGAAGGGGTTTCGGCCGTCAATCAGGCGTCCATTACGGGCGAATCGGTTCCCGCGGATAAAGAACCGGGCGACGAAGTGTTCGCCGGCACGCTGAACGGCCAGGGCGCGCTGGTTGTCGAGGTGACGCGTCCGGGGGAAGCGTCGCTGTTTTCGCGGATCATCCGTCTTGTGCAGGAGGCGGAAAGCGAGAAGCCGGTTTCGCAGCTGTTCATGGAGCGGTTCGAACGCTATTACGCAAGGGCGGTCATTCTCCTTTCGCTGCTGCTGATTGTCCTGCCGCCGGTTGCGCTGGGCTGGACCTGGCAGCAGGCGCTTTACAAAGCGATGGTCTTCCTCGTCGTTGCGTCGCCGTGCGCCTTGGTCGCGTCCATCATGCCGGCCGTCCTGTCGGCGATTTCCAGCAGCGCCCGCAGAGGGATGCTGTTCAAGGGAGGCGCCCATCTTGAAAATCTGGGACGCACGCAAGTCGTCGCTTTCGACAAAACGGGAACGCTGACCACCGGGAGCCCGGTCGTGACGGATGTGATCCCGCTGCAAAACCAGGACGAAAACGAGCTCCTTCGCGTTGCGGCATCTCTGGAAAGCCTGTCGGAGCATCCGCTGGCCAAGGCGATCGTCGAAGCGGCCAGGGAACGCGCTTTGCCGCTGGAGCGGCCGGCCGAATTTCAAGCCGACACGGGCTGGGGACTTCGGGCGAAGCTGCGGGGAGACGCGTGGAAAATCGGCAAGCCCGCGTATTTGGACAGCCGGTTCGCTACGGAAACGGTGCGGGAAACGATCCGGCGGTTGGAGCGGGAAGGCAAGACGGTGACGGTCATGCAGAACGATCGGGGCGCCGCCGGCATCATCGCGCTGCGGGACCGGATTCGTCCGGAGGCTAAAGCCGCCGTCGCCGCGCTGAAACGGCAGGGCGTCAAGGTCGCAATGCTGACGGGCGATCAGCCGGGGACGGCCGAAGCGATCGCGCGGGAGGCCGGCATCGATTGGGTCTATGCGGGCCTGCTGCCCGAGGACAAAACGGACAAAATCAAGGAACTGAGGCAAACGTACGGCTATGTAACCATGGTGGGCGACGGCGTGAACGACGCTCCGGCGCTGGCGACGGCGACGGTCGGGATCGCCATGGGCGCGGGCGGCAGCGACGCGGCGCTGGAGACGGCGGGCGTCGTGCTGCTCCAAAACGACTTGCGTAAAATCGCCGGAGCCATTGCGCTGGGCAAGCGGACGATGAACATCGTCAAGCAAAATATGGCGTTCGCGCTGGGCGTCATCGTGCTGCTCATCGCCGCGAATTTCGTCCAAGGGCTGGCGCTTCCGCTCGGCGTCGTCGGGCATGAAGGAAGCACCATTCTGGTTATTCTGAACGGACTTCGGCTGCTTCGCTCGCCGGATCGGACCGGGCTGGCCGGTTAGTTGCGGCGCCAGTCTGCCGGCCGTGAAGACGCTGCATACACGGAGTGCGATCCGATTCCGCCGATCTCAAGGGCGGGGTCGGATTTTTTGCCGAGAAGAGATTCCCTCGTCTTCCGATCGTGCTCCATCGCCATAAAGAGGCAGAAAGCTCCCGCAGCGACAAGCGCAACCGTTGTAAGCGGCAGCAGCAGACTCATTGAACCGACCCCTCGCATGCGTAGTGTGCGTAACGATAATCATTATCATTATTATAACGCATCCGGGCCGGAATACAATTGTCATTTTGCCGCCCGGCTTGGAACGAGGCATGAAGGGCGGAAGCCGAATGAAACGCGAGGACTTGGTTTGACCCGGCCGATGCCGATATAATGGGAAGCAACACAACACACCTTTTGCGTTCGGTCGGCCGCAAGGACAGAGAGGGGACAAGCCATGTTATACTCGCTTCGAAACCGGTTGATCGCGATTTTCGTGCTGCTCTTCGTGTTATCCTTCGGGACGCTGTCCGTTCTGCTCTTTAACCAGTCCCGTTCGATTATCCGTTCCTATATCGAATCGTCGGCGCTGGAGAAGATGGATGAATACGGGTCGTACATCGGTATGCTGCGGACGCAAATCTACGACCTGGCGTCCATCGTCTTCAACAGCGATATTACGCACGACTGGGACACCGTCGTCTCCGACCCGAACGCCACTTCCGCCGAAAAATATGTTGCCCACTATCGGTTAAGCCAGTTTTTGACCCAAACGACCAACAGCTATTCGAGCGTAACGTCCGTTACCGTCTACCGGCGGGAAGGCATGTGGGTCAGCAGCGGCAATCAGATCGTGTTCGACCGGTCCTTTTTGAACGACGACTGGTACAGCCGCTTTATCCATAACGAGGAATATTGGGTGCCGTCCCATCAGGATGCGGCGGAATTGCGCAACCACAATTCGCATCCGGTCGTCAGCATGCTGATGCCGATCGGTTCGTTCCATCCCGCGCAGACGCGAAGCATCATGAAGGTCAACGTAAGCGCGGACGATTTTTTGGAACCGCTTAACCGGATTCATCTGGGCGAGAGCGGCACCATCTATTTGCTGGATCAGCATGGCCGGCCGATGCTGTCCCAGGAGGAGTACCGCCCGAACGAAAGCATGCTGAAACAGGTGGAAGCGATTCGCGCCGGCGGCCAGAAGCAGGGTGTCGTCTACCTCAAACACGACAACCGCAAAACGGATATTCTCGTTTACAAGAAGCTTCCGCAAACGAACTGGATGCTCGTCGGGTTCGTCTCCGAACAGGATTTGTACGCCCAACTGTTCAAGCTGCGGCATACGATACTGCTGATCGCTTCCCTGCTGCTGATTTTGTCCCTGTTGCTGGCGAGCTGGCTGTCGCACGGCATCGCCAAGCCGCTGTCGCGGCTCGTTCAGGCGATGCGGCACGTTCAGCGGGGCGACTTCGAGCAGGCGCTGAGCCGCCTGCCTCCGGACAATCGGATCCGCAACGAGGTCGGCTTTGCGACTTCGACGTTCCGCACGATGGTCGTTCAGCTGCGGAACCATATCAAGAACGAGTTCGAGCTGAAGATGCTCAGGCAGCAGGCGGAGTACAAAGCCCTACTGATGCAGATTAATCCCCATTTCCTGTTCAACACGCTGGAACTGATGAGCAGCCTGACGGTGCAGAAACGGACGGAAGATACGCTTCAGGTGATCGAATCGCTCGGGAGGATGATGCGTTTTTCGCTGAAAATAAGCGACGACTTGGTCCAATTGGAGGAGGAACTGAAATACGCGCGCTATTACATGACGATCCTGCAGATCCGTTTCGGCGACCGGCTTCGCATCGACATGAAAGAGGAGGGGCGGCTTGAGGGGATCGAGATCGTCAAGTTCATATTGCAACCGCTGATCGAGAATGCCGTCAAATACGGCTTCGGCTATCGTCCGGACGTAAGCGTAAACATACGCGTCCGGCAGGAGCGGGGGCGCGTCCGCCTGACGGTGGCCGACAACGGCCCGGGGATTGCGCCGGAGCTGCGGCGGAAACTGCTCGAGCAAACGGCTTCCGCGCAGCCCCATTCGATTCTGTCGAGCCGCAGCAGCCGGATCGGTCTCGGCAATGTGCTTGCCCGCTGCCGGTTGTATTACGGCTCTCTGTTCGAAGTCCGAATCGATTCGGCCGAAGGCGAAGGCACGTCCATTGAACTCATCTTGCCCGTACAGGAGGAACAGCAGCATGTATCGCGTCTTGATCGTGGATGACGAACCGGAAATCCGGCAAGGGTTGCGGCTTAAGGTGGATTGGGAAAGCCTGGGGTTTCAAATTGCGGGAGAAGCCGCCAACGGCACGGAAGCGTTGGAGCGGCTGGCCAACGAAGCGATCGACGTCGTGCTGACCGATATGAATATGCCGGTCATGGACGGCATTTCGTTTCTCGACGCCTGCCGCGAGCAGTATCCGGTGCTGCGTCTTATCGTCATTACCGGTTATGAGGATTTTCAATACGCGAAGGCCGCCATCCGCAGCCAGGCGCGCAATTACTTGCTCAAGCCGGTCGCAAGGGACGAGCTGACGGAAGCGCTGGCCAACGTGAAAAAGGAGCTGGACGAGCAGCGGCGCCACCGGGACGAGGAGGCGGTCATCCGCTGGCGGCTGTCGCAATATTACAAGGAGATGAAGGAGCAGTTTATCGTCCGTCTGGTCAAAGACGAACCGGATTCCCTCCGTCTCGACCGGGACCGTTCGCGCCTGTTCGAGCTGGACTCGTGGGACAACAAGACCGTCCGCTTCATGACCGTCGGCCTTCAGGAGCGGGCCGACGCGGCCGCGTCCCCGGAACGGACGCCGGACAAGTTTCGGCTGCCGCTTGAGGCCATCTGCCGGGAATGCGCGGAGCCATTCCACGATGAGGTCCATGTTTTCCGCGATGCGAATTACCCCGGACTCATGCATTTTGTTTTGCCCGACAACGAAGAGCGCCGGAAGGCGTTTGCGGAGGCGCTGTCCCGGAACGTGAGCGCGTTTCTGGGCTTCGAGCTCGCCATTGGCGTGGGGCGTCCGGTGACCGGGTTCGGGCAGTGGAAGGAGGGCTATACGGCCTCGCTTCTGGACTGGAGCCTGCAAGGCAGCGGCCTGCCCGAGGATCTTCGGCATTCCGCCTGCCAAGCCGCTCTTCCGGAGGAGACGGTCAAGGTGATCGTACGGTATCTTTCGCGCGGCGAGCGGGAAGCGTTCGAGCAGGCGGTCCGCCGCGAACTGCAGGAAGCGATCGGAATGTCGAAAGCGAGGTTCTACAAAGTCATTTTCCAACTGTATCTGGCCATCGAATCGGTCGCCTACGATGCGCGCGTCCCGCTCGAAAGCGGCGACCAGCTGTGGCTTCGGCCGGAGATCGCGCTCAGTTTCGATTCGGCGGAGAAGGCGGTACGGTTTCTGAACCGGCTTGCGCTCAAAATCGTCCATCGGCTGAAAAGCGAGTCCGGCGAGGCCGATTCGTCGCTGATCAAGGCGGCGCAAAAATTTATCGACGAAAATTACATGTACGACCTGAATTTGACGATGATCGCGGAGAAGTTCAACTACAATCCGTCCTATTTTTCCGAGATGTTCAAATCCAAAGTCGGCAAGTCGTTCATCCAGTATGTGAACGAGGTGCGAATGGAGCATGCGGTCCGGCTGCTCGAGGAGACGACGCTCAGTCTTTGGGATATCGCCGAGCTTACCGGATTTTCCAACGCCAGTTATTTCAGCTCCAAATTCAAGCGGATGTACGGGATGACGCCGTCGGATTACCGGCAGCGGGCATCTGTAAAATTTGAAAGCGAAAACCCGAAAAAATAGCATTCATAACGTTTCTTCCCCCTCTTATGATGGAAATACACCGTACAAGAGGGGGAAGCAAGATGCGAAAGTCACGCCGGCCATTGTCCAACGAGCACAATCTTACGGCTTACGTCTTTTTGCTGCCGTGGCTGATCGGATTTTTTTGCCTGACGCTCGGCCCGATGTTGGGGTCGCTTTATTTTTCCTTCACCAGGTACAACCTGCTCAGTCCGCCTCAGTGGATCGGAATTTCCAACTTCGTGAGCATTTTTACCGAAGACCAAACCTTTAAAAACTCCATTTCGCTTACTTTTCAATATGTGTTCCTGTCCGTTCCGCTTCGGCTTGCGTTTGCCCTGCTCATCGCCATGATGCTGAACAAGGGGATTCGGGCGCTCGGGCTGTACCGGACGGTTTATTACATCCCCTCGCTGCTTGGAGGAAGCGTGGCCATCGCCATCGTGTGGAGACAGATTTTTGACGGCGAGGGCCTGATCAACAAGTTTCTCGGCCTGTTCGGCATCGAGGGGCCGTCGTGGATTTCCCACCCCGACTACATCATCTATACCATCGTCTCGCTGTCGGTCTGGCAATTCGGTTCGGCGATGGTCATTTTCCTCGCGGGACTCAAGCAGATTCCGGCCGATTTGTACGAAGCCGCACAGGTGGACGGAGCGGGCAAAGTGCGGCAGTTTTTCCGCATTACGCTGCCGATGCTCTCGCCGGTGCTTTTCTTTAACCTGGTCATGAGCATCATCAACTCGTTTCAGGCGTTTACGCCCGCTTACGTGATCGGCGACGGCCGCGGCGGCCCGCTCGACGCGACGATGTTCTATACGCTTTATCTCTATCTGAAAGGCTTCTCGTTTTTCGATATGGGCTATGCGTCCGCGCTGGCCTGGATTATGCTGCTGATCATCGGGGCGTTCACCGCCGTCCTTTTCGCCACCTCGAAATTCTGGGTCTTCTACGGCGACAGCAAGGAAGGGAGGTAAGAAGCGATGCGAACCAAATCCGTTGCCGCCGCCGCCAAACACGCGGTCATCATTCTTGTCGGCATCCTCATGCTGTATCCGGTGCTGTGGCTGGTGAGCAGTTCCTTTAAGCCGAATCAAATGATCTTTACCGACACGGGGCTCTGGCCGAAGGCCTTTACGCTGGACAACTACGCGAACGGCTGGAGGGGCCTGCAGCACGTTTCGTTCGGGCGCTTCTTTGCGAATTCCTGGTTGATTTCGGTCATGAGCGTGCTCGGCAATCTGGCGACCTGCTCGCTTGCGGCCTTTGCCTTCGCCCGCCTGAACTTTAAACTGCGGAAATTGTGGTTTTCCCTTATGCTGGTGACGATCATGCTGCCGTATCATGTCTCGCTGATTCCGCAGTACATCATCTACGACAAGCTGCAGTGGATCAACACTTATTATCCGCTGATCCTGCCCAAGTGGCTGGCGCACGATTCGTTTTTTATCCTCTTGATGGTGCAGTTTATTCGCGGCATTCCGCGCGAGCTCGACGAAAGCGCGACGATCGACGGCTGCAGCCAGCGGCAAATTTACGGGCGCATCATCCTGCCGCTGCTTGTGCCGGCCTTGATCTCGGCTGCGATCTTTACGTTCATCTGGTCGTGGGACGACTTCTTCAGCCAAATGATTTACTTGAGCGACATCAAGCTTTTTACGGTACAATTGGGCATCCGCTCGCTGTTCGACCCGTCGGGCCAATCCGATTGGGGCGCGCTGCTGGCCATGTCGACGCTGTCGCTTGTGCCGATCACGCTGATCTTCCTGATCTTCCAGCGCTATTTCCTGGACGGCATCGCGACGACCGGCCTGAAGTAAAGGTCGAGCGAATTTCATCCAGGGGAAATCTTGTCCATCGCCCTTCATCTGCCTTGACGGCAGCATGAGGGGCGAAGTTTTTTTCCCTGTGCATGAGCCGATCCAAAAAAAATAATAATGAACATCCGAAGGAATGAAATTTCGTTTTGGGCAAGGTTATCGTACCATTAGAGCTGTAAGCGGATTCACTTCATGACACCTTCGGGGGGAATCAACATGAAACGTAAGTGGTACATTCTGGTCTTGGCGGCATTGATGGCGATCGCAACAGCCTGTTCGGGCGGAACGGGCAGCGGCGGGGCGGGCGGTTCGTCCGCTTCCGAAAGTCCGAGCGGCGGCAGCGCGCCAAGCGGCGGCTCGTCCGGCGGCGAGCAGGTGGAGCTGCGCATCATGTGGTGGGGCGACCAAAAGCGCGCGGACATTACGAACGAAGCGCTTAAAGTGTTCCAGCAGAAACATCCGAATATCAAGGTTGTCGGCGAATTCGCCCCGTCGACCGGCTATTTCGACAAGCTGAACACGCAGCTTGCGTCCGGGACGGCGCCCGACGTCTTTTTCCTCGGCGGCAACGTCGTCGACTATGCGCTCAAGGGCGTCCTTCTGGATCTCGGACCTTACGTCGGCAAAGAACTGGACCTGTCGGATATGGATCAATCGATGATCGATTACGGCACGCTGAACGGCAAGCTGGTTCATATTTCCGCCGGCGCGAACGCCCGCGGGATCGTCGTCAACCAGACGATGTTCGAAAAAGCCGGCATCCCGGTCCCGCAGGACGGCTGGAACTGGGCAGACTACGCGCGCATCAGCAAAGAAATTTCCGACAAGCTGGGCAAAGGCTACTACGGCACGTATAACTTTGCGGTCGACGGCCTGGACATCGCGCTGAAGCAAAACGGCAAGCAGCTTTACGATATGGCGAAGGGCACGCTCGGCTTTGAGGAAGCGGACGCGTTGAAGTGGTTCCGGTACTGGGATGAGACCTCCAAAGCCGGCGGCGTCGTTCCGGCGGAGCTGCAGGTCTCCAATCCTCCGGGCGACACGAGCAAATCCCTGATCGTAACGGGCAAAGTGGCGATGGGGCTGATTCCGTCCAACCAGCTTGCGGCGCATCAGAATCTGACGCAGGACAAACTGATTCTGGTTCAGGTGCCGCGCGGCGAGAAGGGAACGGGCGTCGTGTTCGAGTCGAGCCAAGGTCTGTCGGGATATGCGAAGACGAAGCATCCGAAAGAAGTGGCGACGCTGATCAACTTCTTCATCAACGATCCGGACGCGGCCAAAATTCTCGGCAACGACCGCGGCGTGCCGGTTACGTCCAAAAACCGCAAGCTGCTGGAAAGCGAAGCGAGCGAGGTCGACAAAATCGTCTACGACTACACGAGCCGGGTTTCCGAAGCGGCGAAAAAAGAGCCGTTCGCGGTCAGCTACAATCCGCCGGGCTTCTCCGAATATTCCAAACTTGCGGAAACGACGCTGTATGAAATCGGCTTCGGCCGCAAGAGCGTGGAAGACGCGGTGAAAGATTTCTACAACGGCACGGTCAAGATCTTTAACAACAACCAAAACGGCAACTCCTAATCTCATGTTCCGAAACAGGCTGCCCGGCGGCAGCCTGTTTCGGCATCGGTCGATATCGGTCGGCAGCGGACGAAACCTTCGCCTGAAGGGGCAAGGGGCCTTATTTCATCTTCAAAAGCGAGGCTGCGGAAATGAACGATGTTTTGTTAAAACGGCTTAGGGAACTATCGGTCGACGAAAAGGTCGGGGAGCTGAAAAAAGCGTCGGATTCGCAGACGATGGCGGAATGGCGGCGGTCCGGCGTGCGGTTCGCGGCTTCGGCGGGAAAGCTGGAGCAGGTGTATTACGCGGCGCTTCGCAAGCTGCTGGACTGCATCGTGCCGACCGGCGGCGGCGAACCGATCCTGCAAGAAGGCGGGATTTATCTCGGCTGCTGGCTGGAGAGCACCGGAACGATCAATGCGGAGCTGCTGTCCCGGTTTGTTCCGTCCGTATCGGAGGCGACTTACCGTTCGTTCGCCGTCCATCAGCGCAAGGACGGGTTGCTGCCGTACAAGGTGACGGAGCAAGGTCCGGCTTACCGGCAAATCCAGCTCGTATCGCCGCTCGCCCGAAGCGTCTGGAATCATTACCGCCTTAACGGGCAGGACAAAACGTTTCTGAAGACGATGTACGACGCGATGGCCCGTTACGACGGCTGGCTGGCCGCTTTCCGCGATACGCGCGGCACCGGCTGCGTCGAAGCGTTCGGCACGTTCGACACCGGCCACGATTTGTCGCCCCGGTTCTGGCATGTGCCGGATACGCCGCATTTAAGCGATGCGGCGAAGTTCGATCCGGATTCGCCGGTATTGCCGTTTCTGGCGCCGGATTTGACGGCGAACGTGTATTGCCAGCGGCTGTATTTGGCGCGCATGGCGGAAGAGATCGGCCTGCCGGGGGACGAGTGGCGGGAGAAGGCCCGGCGCAGCTTGGACAGCCTGTTCCGCTACTGCTTCGACGAGAAGGACTTCTTCTTTTACGACCGGGACCGCAACGATGCGTTCGTCCGGGTTCAATCCGACGTGCTGCTTCGGGTCATGGCGTGCGAGGTGGGCGAACGAGGCTTTTTCGATGAGATGCTGCGCCGGTATTTGCTGAACACAAGCAAATTTTTCGCCAAATATCCGTTTACGTCGATCGCCATGGACGATCCCCGGTTCGATCCGTCTTCGAGCTACAACAGTTGGGCCGGACCTTCCAATTTTCTCAGCCTGATCCGCGCTCCGCATGCGTTCGAGCATCACGGCCGCCATGTGGAGCTGACGTGGGTCATGCAGCCGATCCTGTCCGCGTTTGCCAAGGCGACCCGGTTCGCGCAGACGCTCAGCCCGTGGACGGGCGACGAAGGGTTTACCGAGGCCTACTCGCCTTCGATTCTCTGCTTGCTGGACTATGTGGAGCGGCTGTGCGGCATTCAGCCCCGGCCGGACGGCGAGCTATGGTTCACCGGACTTGTGCCGTATCCGATGGACCACGGGGAGGAGGTCGCCGGCGAGACGGCGTACGGCCGGACGGTGGAAGGCGTAACCTACGAGCTGATCAATACGCGGGAGGACTGCGAAATTTACCGCGACGGGGAGCGCTGGATGCGGTTTCCGAGCGGAATCCGCATCGTCACCGACCGCCGCGGGGAGCTGGCCGGCATCGTCGGAATGAGCGTTCGGACGGTCGAAGGGAAGATTCATTATCGCGGCCGGGACATTCCGTTTGCCGTGAAGGGCAACGAGCGGCTGGCCTATGCCGGCGGAGCGTTCGACCGGACGCTGGATATCGGCATCGTGTATCCGACTTATCGGTAACGAAGCGAGAGGAAGCGAAGAGAAATCGAGAGAAATCGTAAGCTGGCGGAAAGCTAACGATACCCGAAAGCAAAAGAAAGGAACAGGAGGGAGCTCGGCATGCTTTTCAGTGAAGATGTGCAAATTCGGGACCCGTTCGTCTTCCCCGTGGCGAAGGAAGGCAAATATTATTTGTTCGGCAGCACCGACGCCAATATTTGGGGCAAAGGAACGGGGTTCGACGCCTACGTGAGCGACGACCTGCAGCGCTGGAACGGCCCTTTCCCCGTGTTTCGCCCGAAAGAGGACTTCTTCTCGGACACGAACTTCTGGGCGCCCGAAGTCTACTTCTATCAGGGCCGATATTATATGTTCGCCACATTTAGACGAAAGAACAACGGCCTTCTCGGTACGGCGGTCCTTGCCGCGGACCGCCTGCTCGGGCCGTTCGAGCCGTACAGCGACGGACCGGTCACCCCGGAAAGCTGGAGCTCGCTCGACGGCAGCTTGTTTGTCGACGAAGAAGGGCAGCCGTGGATGGTCTTTTGCCACGAATGGCAGCAGGTCGGGGACGGGGAAGTGTGCGCCATCCGCCTTAGCGCCGATTTGAAGCGGGCCGTTTCGGAGCCGGTCCTGCTGTTCCGCGCATCCGAGGCGCCTTGGACGACGCCCTATCTGTCGCCGCGTTATCCGGACCAAGTCAATTACGTGACCGACGGGCCGTATGTGTTCCGCGCTTCGTCCGGCGATCTGCACATGCTGTGGGCGGGGTTTATCGACAATACGTATGCGCTGGGCATCGCAAAGTCCGAATCCGGCCGGATCACCGGCCCGTGGAAACACGAGGAGAAGGCGCTGTATCAGAACGACGGCGGGCATGGCATGGTGTTCCGCACGTTCCAGGGCAAGTTAGTGCTGACGATTCACACGCCGAACAAGACGCCGCACGAGCGTCCCATTTTCCTCGAAGTGCTGGAAGACGGCGGGCGGATTTCGATCGGTAGGCAGTTGTAAACGCGAAGCTTCGGCCGCGCTTCGTCGGCTGCGTTTCGTCGGCTGCGGCGAATGGTCAAATGGACAGGGAATCCGTTATATTCCTTTTTTAAGCCAAAATTGCTTTTTCGAGGACTCAGGATCCGTTATTTCCGTCTGATCGTCCAAAATGATGCTTGTATGGGGGGAATAACGGCTCTCGTGTCCGGGTCGCCTGGTTTTTAGCCGTTTTTTGACCCTATAGTTATAATGAACGAAACCGACATCCTGATTGCTTATCCGTAGGTTACATTTGGAAACAATGAGATTAGCAAAACACCATTGCAACCAAATCAGAGCTACAAACAAAAAGGAGTCGGTCTATCAT